>Ga0075012_10002223_pt1 | contig 19216 bp, 15 predicted proteins | sample All_14_2_FD_71474 | JGI IMG/M metagenome (GOLD analysis project Ga0075012, IMG submission 71474) | Freshwater microbial communities in response to fracking from Pennsylvania, USA - Allegheny Zone_MetaG_DW_15 | ecosystem: Environmental > Aquatic > Deep subsurface > Groundwater > Drilled... | reverse complement strand
TGTCAGCATCGTCGGCAGCGTCTTTGAGCATCTCCTGGGCACCTGCCAGGTCGGCTTCACGCTGCTGGTAACGCAACCAGCGGCTGGCCACGGCGGCCACGTCGGTGTGTTCACGCGAGAGCACCAGAAACTGCGCCATGTCGCTCATGATGTCCTGGCGCGAGAGTAAAAATTCAAGTTCGCCCAGGCGGTCGGCGTAGCGGGCAAGTTGTTGGCGCAGAAACGGTTTCATGGGTTTGGTCCAGGGTCCGCATGGGGCGTCTGCCAAGCCGATTTGGGTACGGCATCCATGCGCTTGGGTTGGGGGTGGCGGATCAGAGCCGCCAAGGCGGCATCATCTCTGCAGCCCGGGTGTCGCGCAAGGTTTGGCGACCTTCAGGCTGCTGTGGTCAGGGCAGCTAACGCTCTTTGCGCAGGAAAAAGTGGTGCACCGCGGCGCTGGCGCGGTCACGCGCCGCCGGGTCACCGGCGCGCAATTCCGCCATGGCGCCGTGCAGCATTTTTTGCGTGATGCCTTTGGACAGGGCCTCCAGCACGGTGTCGATGTCCTCGCCCTTGAGCAGCAGCTTGCGTGCCCGGGCGATTTCAATATTGCGCCACTCATCGGTTTGGGCATTGAGCGCCTGGATCAGCGGTACCGTGCTGCGCTGCGCCACCCAGTGCAAAAAGTTCTGTACCCCGGCATCGACAATGGCTTCAGCCTGTGCCACGGCCGCCTGGCGGCTGGCCTGGGCGGTTTGCACCACACCGGCCAGATCATCCACGGTGTACAGGTAAACGTCTTCGAGCTCTTTGACTTCGATCTCGATGTCGCGTGGCACGGCCAGATCGACCATGAACATGGGTCGCCGGCGGCGTTTTTTGAGGGCGCGTTCGACCGAGCCCAAGCCGATCAGCGGCAAGGTGCTGGCGGTGCAGCTCACCACCGCGTCAAATTCGTGCAAGCGGTCGGGCATGTCGGACAGGCACATCACCTCGGCACCAAATTTACGGGCCAGCTCCTCCCCGCGCGCCAGCGTCCGGTTGGCGATGACGATGCTTTTGGGGTTTTTGGCGGCAAAGTGGGTGGCGCACAGGTCGATCATTTCACCCGCGCCGACAAACAACACCTTGACTTCGTTCAGATTTTCAAACAGCTGCCCGGCCAGCCGTACCGCGGCGGCGGCCATGCTGATGGAGTGCGCGCCAATCTCGGTGGAGGTGCGCACCTCTTTGGCCACCGCAAACGAGCGCTGGAACAGTTGGCTGAGTGTGGTGCCCAGCGAACCCGCTGCCTCGGCCGCACGCACGGCGTCTTTGATCTGGCCCAGAATCTGCGGTTCGCCCAGCACCATCGAGTCGAGCCCGCTGGCAACCCGGAACGCATGACGCGCCGCCATGCCATCGGTCAGGGCGTAAGAGTGGGCGCGCAGCACCTCGGGGGAGACGCCGCCACTGTGGGCCAGCCAGTCCAGGGTGTGCTGCAGTTGGGGTTGTTCGCACGCGCAATAAATCTCGGTGCGGTTGCAGGTGGAGATCAGGGCCGCCTCGGGCTGGCGCGATAAAGCGCCGCGCAGGGCATGCAAGGTGGGCGCGACCTGATCGATCGCGAACGCAAACCGACCACGCAGATCGAGCGGTGCGGTTGTGTGATTGATGCCTAAAGCCCAGACTGCCATCGTGGAATTATAAAATCATCTGCATGCGTTTTAAACAGTGTCAACTTTTCTTGACGAATTGTGTTCGTTAATGGGCTTTTTCGCCACCATCCATCACGCCATCAACTTCCTGGCACCCGCGATCTGGCTGGCCGTGTGCTTGCCGGTGCTGGCCAGATTGGTTTTGAGGCGTCAGGCGTCAGCCCTGGCTTGGAGGCGGCAGATCGTTCTGAATACCGTCGTTGGAAGTCTTGTCCTTGTCTTGGGGCTGGCGGTGTTTGGGCGCGACGGGAAAATGCTCACTTACCTCGCCCTGGTGCTGGGTGTGGCCAGCAGCCAGTGGTATGGGTCACGCCGGTGAAAACAGATCCACCCGGTCGGTGATGATGCCGTCGGTGTCCAGGTCCAGCAGTCGCTGGGCGCTGATGGCGTCGTTGACGGTGTAGCTCAGGGTGCGCAGCCCGGCTGCTTTGGCCTGTGCCACGGTCACCCCGTCCCACAGGCTGTAGTCGCAGACAACGGCCACGCAACCCAGGCGCAGCGCCGTTTCGAGCCAGCCGTCCCACAGGTTTTCCAGCAGCAGGCCGCGCGGCAGTTCAGGCTGGGCCTGCAGCGCGCCTTCCAGCGCAGGCACTTCAAAAGAGGTCAGCAATGGTGGCACCTTGGCGCCGTGCCATAACCGTGCCGCATGTTGCGCCACCACTTGCCCGGTGTGGTAGTCGGTGCCGGGGGTGGGTTTGATCTCGATGTTCAGGTGAAACCCGTTGTGCCGACAGTAGCGGGCTACGGATTCAAAGGTCGGCACCGGCTCACCAGCGAAGGTGCGCGAATGCCAACTGCCGGCATCCAGCAGCGACAACGTCCCCCAGGGGTGCTCCCCGCCCACGGCGCTCAGGCCTGCGCCCAGCGCCTGTTCGGCATTGGTGGTGCGGGTCAGCGTGTCGTCATGCAGCAAAAAAGGCACGCCGTCAGCGCTGAGTTTCACGTCGCATTCAAACATGCGGTAACCGTGGGCCGCACCCAGGCGAAACGCTGCCAGGGTGTTCTCTGGCGCGAGCTTGCCAGCCCCACGGTGCGCAATCCAGCGCGGGTAGGGCCATGACAGGTCATGCGGGGTGTTTTTCATAGCCGGATCTCCTTGCGTTTGCCGCTGCTGGCGTCAAAGTGGTGAATCTTGCCCGGCCGCGGCGTCACAAACAGGGTTTGGCCCAGGCGGGGGGCGGCGTTGGCCTCTTCGGTGCGGATGATCACCAGTTCTTCCGCGCTGCCATGCAACCAGCGGCCATAGGTCAGGCGCTCAGCCCCCAGCATTTCCACCGCCTCGACACGCAGGCCCCAGCCTTGCGGGCTGATGTCCAGGTGTTCGGGCCGCACGCCGACGATGGTGCCCGGCGGTGCGTTGGGTGCGTCTTTGAGCAAATTCATCGGTGGCGAACCCATGAAACCCGCCACAAACGTACTGGCCGGGCGGTTGTAGACCTCTTCGGGCGTGCCGAACTGCTCCATCACACCGGCGTTCATCACCATCATGCGCTGCGCCAGCGTCATGGCCTCGACCTGGTCATGGGTGACAAACAGGCTGGTGATGCCCAGTTCGAGGTGTAATTTCTGAATCTCCAGGCGGGTTTGGGCGCGCAACTTGGCGTCCAGGTTGCTCAGCGGCTCGTCAAACAAAAAGACCTGCGGCTGGCGCACGATGGCGCGCCCCATGGCCACACGCTGGCGCTGCCCGCCCGACAACTCGCGTGGCTTGCGGTTCAGAAATGGGCCGATTTCGAGGATTTTGGCGGCCTTGTCGACACGCGCCTTGATCTCGTCCCTGGGTACCTTGGCGATCTTCAGACCGTAGGCCATGTTGTCGAACACACTCATGTGCGGGTAGAGCGCGTAGTTCTGGAACACCATGGCAATGTCGCGTTCGGACGGCTCCAGATGGTTCACCACGCGGTTACCAATAGAAATATCGCCGCCGCTGATCTCTTCCAGGCCAGCCACCATACGCAAGAGCGTGGATTTGCCGCAGCCCGAGGGCCCGACGATGACGACAAACTCGCCATCCATCACTTCAGCGTTGACGCCGTGGATGACCTGGTTGGCGGCTTTGCCCACGCCGTAGCGCTTGATGACGTTTTTGAGTGTGATGGAGGCCATGAAACTGATTCGAACTTTGAGCCAGGTGCTCAGTAGAAAAAAATGTTGAGCCGGGAACTGCCACTGGCTGGCGCGCGATTTCTGCGCATTTGGCAGCATGAGCGCGCCGGACTGTGGCCGCTCCCGGCGGTGCTGGCACTGATGAGGGCGGGCTTCACTTTTCAGTGTCCACGAGGCCTTTGACAAACCATTTCTGCATCAGCATCACCACCAGCGCGGGCGGCAGCATGGCCAGAATGGCGGTGGCCATGACGATGTTCCACTGCATTTCAGAGTCACCACCCGAAATCATGCGTTTGATGCCGATCACCACCGGGTACATGTCTTCGCTGGTGGTCACAAGCAGCGGCCACAGGTATTGGTTCCAGCCATAGATGAACTGGATGACAAACAGCGCCGCAATCGAGGTTTTGGACAGCGGCACCAGCACGTCCCAGAAAAAGCGCATCGGCCCGGCGCCGTCGATGCGCGCTGCTTCCACCAGTTCCTCGGGGACGGTCAGAAAGAACTGCCGGAACAAAAACGTGGCGGTGGCTGAGGCGATCAGCGGAATCGTCAACCCGGCATAACTGTTGAGCATGCCCAGATCGGACACGACCTTGTAAGTGGGCCCGATGCGCACCTCCACCGGCAGCATCAAGGTGATGAAAATCGCCCAGAAGAAAAACATGCGAAACGGAAAGCGGAAATACACAATGGCAAACGCCGACAGCAGCGAGATGGCGATTTTGCCGATGGAGATGATCAGCGCCGAAATCAAGCTCACCGTCATCATCCGCGCCACCGGCGCCTTGGAGCCTGAACCGCCACCCGTGCCTTGCAACGCGGTGGTGTAGTTGTCGATCAGGTGCGCGCCGGGCAACAGCGGCATGGGCGTTTGCACAATCGCCTGCGACGTCTGGGTGGACGCCACAAACGTCAGATACAGCGGAAACGCCACCACCAACACACCCAGCACCAGCACGGCGTGCGACAGAAAGGTCAGGAACGGGCGGCGCTCAACCACAGAAGTCATTCCGGGCTCGACCCAGAATCCATGGATGGCGGATCGAGTCCGCCATGACGACATCCGTCAAAGTCAGCGTCAACATGTCAGTAATTCACCTTTTTCTCGACAAAGCGGAATTGGACGACAGTGAGCGCCACCACAATCACCATCAGCACCACCGATTGCGCCGCCGAGCCGCCCAGATCCATCGCCTTGAAACCGTCAAAGTACACCTTGTAGACCAGAATCGCGGTCTCTTTGCCCGGGCCGCCTTGTGTGGCGGCGTCGATGATGGCAAAGGTGTCAAAAAACGCATAGACGATGTTGATCACCAGCAAAAAAAAGGTGGTGGGCGACAGCAGCGGGAAAACGATCGTCCAGAACCGCCGCCAGGGCCGCGCACCATCAATGGCCGCCGCTTCAATCAGTGATTTGGGGATGCTCTGCAAACCCGCCAGAAAAAACAGGAAGTTGTAGGAGATCTGCTTCCACACCGCCGCCATCACCACCAGCGCCATAGCGTGCTGGCTGTTGAGCAGGTGGTTCCAGTCCACCCCCAGCACCCGCAGCCAGTACGACACCACCCCCACGCTGGGCGCAAACATGAACAGCCACAACACCCCGGCCACCGCAGGCGCGACGGCGTAAGGCCAGATCAACAGGGTTTTGTAGGCCAGGGCCCCCTTGGCAATGCGGTCGGCAAACACCGCCAGCAGCAAAGAGATGCTGATGCCCAGCACCGCCACCAGGCTGGAAAAGATCGCAGTGGTGTAGAACGAGGCCAGGTAGGTGTCGTCGTTCCACAGGTTGCGGAAATTCTCCAGCCCGACAAACTCGACCGAGGTGCCAAAGGCGTCCGACTGCTGCACCGACTGCAGCAGCGCCTGCGCGGCTGGCCAGAAAAAAAACAGCGTGATCACCGCCACCTGGGGTGCAATCAGCACCCAGGGCAGCCAGCGTGAGCGAAAAAAGACACGCTTTTCCATGGGGGAACTCAGTGGAGAAAAGCCACAAGTATCGCCGTCAAAATGCCCTGCTGACCACGTCCAGGTTGTCGCCAAGCAGCGTTAGCCAGGACAGGTCCGCCATGTCCGCAATGGCAAGCACAGGGTGCGCTGGTCATTGCGGTTGCCCTCATTTGCCTTGGTTGGCTTTCTCAAACCGCTCCAGCAGCACATTGCCGCGCGTCACGATCGAATCCAGCGCCTCTTTGGCCGTCTTTTTGCCACCCCAGACTTGCTCCAGCTCTTCGTCCTCGATGGTGCGGATCTGCACATAGTTGCCCAGACGGATGCCGCGCGACTTGTCAGTCACCTTGCGGATCATCTGGTTCACCGCCACATCGGTGCCGGGGTTTTGCTGGTAAAAGCCGGACTTTTCGGTCAGCTCAAACGCCGCGGTGGTGATCGGCAGGTAGCCGGTGCGTTTGTGGCTCTCGGACTGCACTTCGGGGCTGGAGATGTAGTTGAAAAATTGGGCGACGCCCTTGTATTCATCAGCCTTCTTGCCCGCCATGACCCACAGGCTGGCGCCGCCGATCACGGTGTTTTGCGGTGCGCCGGGCACGTCCGGGTAGTAGGGCAGGGGCGCCAGCGCGTAGGCAAACTTGGCGTTTTTCTTCACGTTGCCGTAAAAACCCGCCGAGGTGGTGATCATGGCGCACTCACCCGAGATAAACGTGGCCTCGGGCACGTTGGCGCGGCCTTTGTACACAAACAGGCCCTGTTTGGCCATGTTGGACAGGTTCTCGATGTGGCGCACATGCAGCGGTGAATTGATCTTCATGCGCGCGTCCAGTCCGGCCAGACCGTTGGACTTGGTGGCAAATTCCACGTTGTGCCAGGCCGAGAAGCTTTCCAGCTGCGTCCAGCCTTGCCAGGCGATGGTCAGCGGACATTTGTGGCCGCTGGCTTTGAGCTTGGCGGCGGCCAGCGCCACTTCAGGCCAGCTGCTCGGGGCTTTGTTGGTGTCCAGGCCGGCGGCTTTGAAGGCGTCCTTGTTGATGTAGAACACGGTGGTGGAGCTGTTGAACGGCATGCTCAGCATCTCGCCATTGGGCGCGGTGTAGTAGCCGCCCACCGCCGAAATATAGGCCTTGGGGTCAAACTTCTGCCCGGCGTCTTTCATCACCTTGGCCACCGGTACGATGGCGCCTTTGCTGGCCATCATGGTGGCGGTGCCCACTTCAAATACTTGCAGGATGTGCGGCGCGTTGCCGGCGCGAAACGCCGCCACGGCAGCGGTCATTGACTCGTCGTAAGAGCCTTTGTAGGTGGGCACAATTTTGTAATCGGTCTGGCTGGCGTTGAAGCCCTTGGCCAGATCGTTGACCCATTCGCCGTTCACCGCGGTCATTGAGTGCCACCACTGCACTTCGGTCACCGCTTGGGCTGACAGGGCCGACATGGCGGCCAGGGCCACCGTCACCATTTTCAATTTCATGTGTTTCTCCTGAAGGTAAAACCGGGCAGCATATTTAAAGTGTGTGAAAAAACCGTGACAACCAGATGGCACTCAGCGTTGGCATGGATTAAACGCAGATTTGGCTCCGACGGGCATCAGGGTTTCCATCAGGGTTGCGGTGGGGTCGCCGTCGGTTCGCTCCCCCCACGCCCGCAGTAGGGCGATGCTGCGCTGCGGTAACATCGCCTGCCCAGCCTGAATGCGCCTTTTGAGAGGGCGCTGAATCGCCTTTTTGGCGGCCATCACATCACCCATGAACGCTCCCACCCCGCTCCAGTCGTTGTTGCCTGAAGGCGTTGTTGCGCCGCACGAGCCACAGCGCATCCGCGAGATTCCGTACAACTACACCTCGTTTTCTGACCGCGAAATCGTCATCCGGCTGCTGGGCGCCCCGGCCTGGGATTGGTTGAACCGCTTGCGCGAGGAGCGCCGCACCGGCCGCTCGGCCCGCATGTTGTACGAGGTGCTGGGTGATATCTGGGTGGTGCAGCGCAACCCCTATTTGCAGGACGACCTGCTGGACAACCCCAAGCGCCGCGTGCTGCTGGTGCAAGCCTTGCAGCACCGCCTGAGCGAGATCGAAAAACGCCGCGACCCTGAATCCGACCCCGAGCGCGATGCGCTGGTCGGCCAGCTGCTGGCATCAGCGGCCAAAGCCGTGCGGGCGTTTGACGACCACTTTGTGGAAACCGCCACGTTGCGGCGCAAGGCGCAGCGGCTGCTGGTCAAGCTCACTGCCAAAGACAACATCAAGTTTGACGGCTTATCCCGCGTCAGCCATGTGACGGATGCGACCGACTGGCGCGTGGAATACCCGTTTGTGGTGCTCACCCCGGATACTGAAGCCGAGATGGCACTGCTGGTGCAGGGCTGCATTGAACTGGGTCTGACCATCATCCCGCGTGGCGGCGGCACCGGTTATACCGGCGGGGCGATTCCGCTGACCTGGAAGAGTGTGGTCATCAACACCGAAAAGTTGGAGGCCATGACCGAGGTCGAAATGGTTAGGCTGCCGGGTCTGGACCATGAAGTCGCCACGGTCTGGAGTGAAGCCGGTGTCGTGACGAACCGCGTGGCACACGCCGCTGAGCGCGCCGGTTACGTGTTTGCGGTGGACCCGACCTCGTCGGAGGCGTCGTGCATCGGCGGCAACATCGCCATGAACGCGGGCGGCAAAAAAGCCGTGTTGTGGGGCACCGCGCTGGACAACCTGGCCAGCTGGCGCATGGTGACGCCGCAGGCCGAATGGCTGGAGGTGACGCGCATCAACCACAACATGGGCAAGATCCATGACGTGGATGTGGCGAGTTTTGAGCTGCAGTATTTCAAGGCCGACGGCAAAACCAAGCTGCGCAAAGAGCGGCTGGACATTCCCGGCAAAACCTTCCGCAAAGAGGGTTTGGGCAAGGACGTGACCGACAAGTTTTTGAGCGGCCTGCCGGGTATTCAGAAAGAGGGCTGCGACGGCCTGATCACCAGCGCACGCTGGGTGGTGCACAAAATGCCCGCCCACACGCGCACCGTGTGCCTGGAGTTTTTTGGCAACGCCAAGGATGCGGTGCCCAGCATCGTCGAAATCAAGGACTTCATGTTCGCCGAGCAGAAGCGCAGTGGCGTGCTGCTGGCAGGCTTGGAGCATCTGGACGACCGCTATTTGAAAGCCGTGGGTTACGCCACCAAGTCCAAAAAAGGTGCCCAAGCCAACGGATCAAGCAGCACCGTGCCCAAGATGGTGCTGTTTGGCGACATCGCGGGCGACAACGCCGACGACGTGGCGCGGGTCACCAGCGAGGTGGTGCGCATCGCCAACTCCCGCAGCGGTGAAGGCTTCATTGCCATCAGCCCGGAAGCGCGCAAAAAATTCTGACTGGACCGCAAACGCACCGCCGCGATTTCCAAACACACCAACGCCTTCAAGATCAACGAAGACGTGGTGATTCCGCTGCCGCGCATGGCCGAGTACACCGACGGCATTGAGCGCATCAACATCGAACTCAGCCTGCAGAACAAGCTGGCGCTCCTTGACGCGCTGGATGCGTTTTTTAACCAGGGCAACCTGCCGCTGGGCCGCCAGGACGACGCGGGCGATATTTCCCCCGCCGAGCTGCTGGAAGACCGCGTGGCCCAGGCCCAAGCGTTGCTGGCTGAGGTGCGCGCGTTGTGGGCGGGCTGGCTGCGCGATGTGGTGCCGCTGTTTGGCCAGCTGCAAGACCATTCGCTGCGGGCCAGCTGGAAGACGCAGATCCGCCAGCCGTTGCAACAAATCTTCAGCGGCCAGGCCTTCGAGCCGATACTTAAAGAATGCAACGCCATCCACCAGCGCGTGCTCAAAGGCCGCGTCTGGGTGGCGCTGCACATGCACGCGGGTGACGGCAACGTGCATACCAATATTCCCGTCAACAGCGACGACTACGCCATGTTGCAGGCCGCCCACGGCGCGGTCAAACGCATCATGCTGCTGGCGCGTAGCCTGGACGGTGTGATCTCGGGCGAACACGGCATTGGCATCACCAAGCTGGAGTTTTTGAGCGATGCTGAACTGCAGCCGTTCATCGACTACAAGGCCAAGGTCGACCCGGAAGGGCGTTTCAACAAAGGCAAGTTGCTGCGCCAGCCCTCATTCCCCGCTTCTGCTGGTGGGCCAGGGGGCACAACCGGAGGCGACCACGACAGCGCCGACTGGCTCCACGCCGACCTGACCAACGCCTACACCCCGAGCTTTGGCCTGATGGGGCACGAGTCGCTGATCATGCAGCAGTCAGATATTGGCGCGATTGCCGACAGCGTCAAAGACTGCCTGCGCTGCGGCAAATGCAAACCGGTGTGCGCCACCCATGTGCCGCGCGCCAATTTGCTGTACAGCCCACGCAACAAGATTTTGGCGACCTCGCTGCTGGTCGAAGCGTTTTTGTACGAAGAACAAACCCGCCGTGGCGTCAGCATCAAACACTGGCAGGAATTTGAAGACGTGGCCGACCATTGCACGGTGTGCCACAAGTGTCTGAGCCCCTGTCCGGTGAAGATCGACTTTGGCGACGTGTCGATGAACATGCGCAACCTGTTGCGCAAGATGGGCAAAAAGACCTTCCGCCCGGCGGGTGCCGCGGCCATGTTCATGCTCAACGCCACCAACCCCGAGACCATCAAGCTGGCGCGCGCCGCGATGACCAAACTGGCCATTCCGGCGCAACGCCTGGCGGCTGACGTGCTCAAGCTGGTGGCGCGCAAACAAACGCAGGCGCCCCCGGCCACGCTGGGCGCCGCGCCGATCAAAGAGCAGATCATCCACTTCGTCAACAAGAAACTGCCCGGTGGCCTGCCCAAACGCACTGCCCGCGCCTTGCTCGACATCGAAGACAAAGACTACGTGCCGATCATCCGTGACCCCGGCACCACCACCGCCGAGACCGAAGCGGTGTTTTATTTCCCCGGCTGCGGCTCCGAGCGCCTGTTCAGCCAGGTCGGCCTGGCCACCCAGGCCATGTTGTGGCACGCTGGGGTGCAAACCGTGCTGCCGCCGGGTTACTTGTGCTGCGGTTACCCGCAGCGCGGCAGCGGCCAGTTTGACAAAGCCGAAAAGATGATCACCGACAACCGGGTGCTGTTCCACCGGGTGGCCAACACGTTGAACTACCTGGACATCAAAACCGTGGTGGTGAGCTGCGGCACCTGTTATGACCAGCTGCAGGGTTACGAGTTTGACAAGATCTTCCCGGGCAGCCGCATCATCGACATCCACGAGTATTTGCTGGAAAAAGGTATCACGCTGGCCGATGCGGGCAGCTTCTTGTTCCACGACCCGTGCCACAGCCCGATGAAGCTGCAGGAGCCGATCAAGACCGTCAAGGCGCTGCTGGGTGACAACGTGATCCAGTCCGAGCGCTGCTGCGGCGAGTCCGGCACGCTGGCCCTGAACCGGCCCGATATCTCGACCCAGGTGCGTTTCCGCAAGGAAGAAGAGATTCGTCTCAACGAACTGGCATTGCGCGAGAAGGGCGGCCTGACACCCCAACAGAACATCAAGATGCTGACGTCGTGCCCGGCCTGCCTGCAGGGCTTGAGCCGTTATGGCGACGACCTGCAAAACGGCTTGCTGGAGGCCGACTACATCGTGGTTGAAATGGCGCGCCAGATTCTGGGTGAGAACTGGATGCCCGATTACGTGCAACGCGCCAACGCGGGCGGTATCGAGCGCGTGCTGGTCTGAGCGTTGAATCGCACCGAACTCAAGGAGATTTCAGATGGCAGGTCTGCACAAAGATACCCCCAGCCCGGAAAACATCACCGTGCATGGCCAGTCGCGTTTGCTGGAGATCAGCTTCGCGGATGGCGCCACGTTTCGCATCCCGTTTGAATTGCTGCGAGTGTGTTCACCGTCAGCCGAAGTGCAGGGCCACGGCCCGGGCCAAGAAACCCTGCAGACCGGCAAGCGTGACGTGACCCTGACCGCGCTGGAGCCGGTGGGCAATTACGCGGTGCAGCCCACCTTCTCGGACGGCCACAACACGGGCCTGTACACCTGGGAATACCTGTACTTTCTGGGCGCGCAGCAGGACCAGTTGTGGCAAGACTACGAGGCCCGGCTCAAGGCTGCAGGGCGTGATCGCGACGCGCCGATGCCTGGCAAAGCCGCCAGCAGTTGCGCCAGTCACTGAGGGGCTTGCTGCGCGGTCGCCTGAGCTGGTTGGACCGGGGTGCGGCGTCCTTGTTGCTGTTCACCCCGGGGCGGCCATGGGTTGACCCTGCACGTTGAACCACCCGCTCGTCTTCACGGCCAACAGCGTCTCAAAATTACTTATCGTTGGAAACAACGCATAACAGTCACGGTATGAAAAATGAAGCATGGGGGTTTCCCCCTTTGGAGGAACCCCAGGAGTGGCAGATGGACACCTGGCCGATGCCCTTGCATGACCTCCCTTTGAATCACCAAATTGAGGTGGCGCTGGGTGTGGTGGGCGCCCGGCACCCGCACATCGTCAAAGCCGTCAGAGCCTTCTGGGGGTTTCCGGAAGGTGAAGACTACCTGAAAAAACTCATTTTTGACGGTTCAGACCCCAAGAGCCACACACGCGAAGGTTTCAGGCCGGAAGTACTTTCAGCGCTGCTGTCTTTGCAAGCGATCCACGTCGTCACGCGGCGTTGAGGATGTCAGCGGTCCATCCACGCGTCTGTCGTCATGGTGGGTGGCGTTTGGACGCCAGGCCCGATCATGACGCGGACCTGGTGCTCTCTTGATGACAGCAACTTGGGTGCTTCGGGCAGGCCCGAAGCGGGTTCTTGCTACCCCGTATTTCTCAGGCCCGCCGCAATGCCGTTGATCGAGATGTGGATGCCGCGCTTGATGCGTTCGTCGGTCTGGCCGGCGCGGTAGCGGCGCACCAGTTCCACCTGCAGGTGGTGCAGCGGGTCGATGTACGGAAAGCGGTGGCTGATCGAGCGCCGCAGCGCCGCGTTGTGCGCCAGACGTTGCTCGTCACCGGTGATCAGCGCCAGCGCACGGGTGGTGCGGTGCCATTCCTGCTCGATGGCGGTGAAAATCTTTTTGCGCAGCTTCTTGTCGGTCACCAGCTCGGCGTAACGCGTGGCCAGCGCCAGATCACTTTTGGCCAGCACCATGTCCATGTTGGACAGCAGGGCCCGGAAAAATGGCCATTCCTGCTCCATGTGCTGCAGCAGCGCCAGCCGCTGTTTGTGAAGTTTGGTCGGTGTCTTGTCGCCCTGCGGGTGCAAAAACTTCTCGACCGCGGAGCCAAAGCCGTACCAGCCCGGCAGCGTCAGGCGGCACTGGCCCCAGCTGAAGCCCCAGGGAATGGCACGCAGGTCTTCGATCTTTTGCGTGGCCTTGCGTGAGGCCGGGCGCGAGCCGATGTTGAGTTCGGCAATCTCGCGGATCGGCGTGGCGGCAAAAAAGTAGTCGGTGAAACCGGGGGTCTCGTATACCAGCGCCCGGTAGGCGGCCATGCTGGCCAAGGAGAGCTCGTCAGCGGCTTCCAGGTAGTCGCACGGGGCGGCCTGGGTGGGATGCAACAGCGTGGCTTCCAGCGTGGCGGCGACCAGGGTTTCCAGGTTGCGTCGGCCGATTTCGGGGTTGGCGTATTTGGAGCCGATCACCTCGCCCTGCTCGGTCAGGCGGATCTGGCCGCGCACCGTGCCCGGGGGCTGCGCCAGAATCGCCTCGAAGCTCGGGCCACCGCCGCGACCGACCGTGCCGCCCCGGCCGTGGAACATGCGCAGCTGGATGAAATGGCTGTCGCCCGCTGTCGGGTGATCGCGGTTGATGCCGTCAAACACATCCACCAGTGCCAGTTCGGCGCGGTACAGCTCCCAGTTGCTGGTGAAGATGCCGCCGTCCTTGTTGCTGTCGGAGTAGCCCAGCATGATGTCCTGCTCGCCATACTGGTCCGTGCTGCCGCGCTGCACCATCGCCAAAATGCCGGGCAGGGCGTAAAAGGCTTGCATGATGGGGGCGGCGTGGCGCAGGTCGTCAATGGTCTCAAACAGCGGCACCACGATCAGGTCGGCGGTGGCGCGCTGGTCCAGCGTGCCGCGCATCAGGCCCACCTCTTTTTGCAGCAGCAGCACTTCCAGCAAGTCGCTCACGGTTTCGGTGTGGCTGATGATGTAGTGGCGGATGGCCTGCGCGCCATAGTGCTCGCGCATGGTTTTGGCGGCCTCGAAGATGGCCACTTCGCTCAGGGTGTGGGCCGAGTAGCTGGCCCCCATCACCCGCAGCGGCCGCGCGTCGTTGAGCAGGCGCAGCAGCAGCTCGCACTTCTCAGACTCGTCCAGTGCGGCGTAATCGGGGCTGACGCGGGCGGTGGCCAGCAGTTCGGCCAGCACGGCTTCATGCTGGTCCGAGCTTTGCCGCAGGTCCACCGTGGCCAGGTGAAAACCAAACACTTCGAGGGCACGCATCAAGGGCTGCAGGCGCGGCGCCACCAGCGCCTGGGCGTGTTGTGCCAGCAGCGAAGCTTCTATCACCCGCAGGTCGGCCAGCAGCTCCTGCGCGCTCAGATACGGGTTTTGCGGTGGCACGGCGTGGCGCGCCGCTTCGCCGCCGGTCAGCATCTTGAGCGTGGCTGACAGGCGGGCGTAGACGCCGATCAGCGCCCGGCGGTAGGGTTCGTCCTTGCGGTGTTCGCTGGTGTCGGCCGAGTGTTCTGCCAGCGCCTGCATGGCGGGCGAAAAGTCCAGCAACAGGGCCGACTGCGACAAGTCACCGCCGAGCAGGTGGATTTCGGTGAGGTAGTGGCGCAGCGCCACATCGGCCTGGCGGCTCAACGCATGCGTCAGCGTGTCGGCGTTGACGTTGGGGTTGCCATCGCGGTCGCCACCAATCCACTGACCCATGCGCAGGAAGTTGGCCACGGGCAGGGTGCCCAGCGCTTGTTCCAGCGAGGCGTAGATGCGCGGAATTTCACGCAAAAAGGTGGATTCGTAATAACTCAGCGCGTTGTCCACCTCGTTGGCCACGGTGAGTTTGGAAAAGCGCAGCAACCGGGTTTGCCACAGCTGCAACACGCGAGCGTGTAACTGGGCCTCGTTGTCGGCCAGCTCGCGCGGTGTCAAGGCGTCGTTGGGCACCTGGTAGGCGATGGCCTGCGCCAGGATGTCGTCGCGCTGGGCCAGCAGCCGGGCAATGTCGCGCTCGGCATCCAGAATACTTTTGCGCTGCACCTCGGTCGGGTGCGCGGTGAGCACCGGCGACACATAACTGTGTGCCAGCATGTCGCTGATGGCTTGCGGGGTGACGCCGCCTTCTGACAGCCGCTTGAGCGTCTTGCCAATGCTGCCTTCGCGCACATCACCCATGCGCTGGTGCATGGCGCGGCGACGGATGTGGTGCCGGTCTTCAGCCAGGTTGGCCAAATGGCTGAAGTAGGTGAAGGCGCGCACCACACTCACGGTTTTGTCGCCACTGAGGGAGGTCAGCAGCTTGCTCAGGGCTTTGTCGGCTTCATGGTCGGCATCGCGGCGAAACGCCACTGACAGCTGGCGGATCTGCTCGATCAGCGCATAAGCGTCCTCCCCCTCTTGCTGGCGAATCACGTCGCCCAGAATGCGGCCAAGCAGCCGGATGTCTTCAATCAGGGGCAGCTCGGTGTTGGCGGGCTTGGTTTTGGTGCGCGTGGGGCGGGTTTTGGTCATGGTGGCTCGAGGTCGGAGGGTGCTCAGTATTAGCAAGACTCATGCTAGCATTCTCGTTTCCATTGAGATTACGAAAAGGTTACGGCCGCGCGCCACACGTTTATGAGCAAATTCACCATCGCCACCAGAGAGAGTCGTTTGGCCATGTGGCAGGCCGAACATGTGCAAGCCATCCTGACCCGGATGGGTCATTCGGTCAGTATTTTGGGCATGACCACGCTGGGTGACCAGATTCTGGATCGTGCTTTGAGCCAGGTCGGCGGCAAGGGCCTGTTTGTGAAAGAGCTGGAAGTGGCGCTGGAGGCTGGCAGCGCCGATCTGGCGGTGCATTCGCTCAAAGACGTGCCCATGGAGTTGCCCGAGGGCTTCAGCCTGGCCTGTGTGATGGAGCGTGAAGACCCGCGTGACGCGTTTGTCTCGCCCCACTACGCTAATTTGGCCGCCTTGCCGCAAGGCGCGGTGGTGGGCACGTCCAGCCTGCGCCGCATGGCCTTGCTGCGCGCCCTGCGCCCCGATCTGAAGATTGAACCCCTGCGTGGCAACCTCGACACCCGCCTGCGCAAGCTCGACGAAGGTCAGTACGACGCCATCGTGCTGGCCGCCGCTGGCCTCAAGCGCCTGAAACTCGAAGCGCGTATCCGCGATATTTTTGAACCTGAAGTGATGTTGCCCGCCGCCGGGCAGGGCGCTCTGGGCATTGAGGTGCGCAGCGACGGCGTGGACGTGACGGCTGCCATCACCCCGCTGATCCATCAGCCGACCTGGCTGGCCGTGGCGGCGGAACGTGCGGTGAGCCGGGCCATGGGCGGCAGTTGCTCCATGCCCTTGGCCGCCTACGCCACGCTGGCCGGTGACGTGTTGACCATCAACGCCGCCTGGGGCGACATCGATCACAAACTGCCCTTGGTGCGCGCCAGCGCAACCGGACCGGTGACCGACCAGGCCAGCGCGGCCGCCCTGGGCCAGCGTGTGGCTGAGGCGCTGAAGGCGGGGGTGCTGGCGCAAGGCGGCAGCCTGGCGCACCTCGACAAGGCCGTGGTGCTCGGGGCCTGACCATGCGTGTGATCGTGACCCGGGTGCAGCCCCAGGCCGCACACTGGGTGCAACGCCTGTCGCCACGATGTGAAGCGGTGGCGTTGCCGCTGCTGGAGACCCGCGCCTTGCCCGACACGTCGGTGCTGCAAACCGTGGGGCAGCGTTGGTCGGATTACGCTGCGGTGATGTTTGTCAGCAGCCACGCGGTGGATTTCTTTTTCAAGTCAAACCCAGCGCTGACGGGTCTCTACCACGGGGCGGATGCGCCTGAAACCCGGGTGTGGGTGCCCGGGCCGGGAACCGGTGCAGCGGTTCTGGCGCAGGGTGTGCCCGCACATCAGGTCGATTCGCCCGCTGCCGACAGCGGTCAATTTGATTCCGAGGCGCTCTGGCAGCAAGTGCAGGGCCAGATCACCCCCGGTGCGCGGGTGCTGATCGTGCGCGGCGACCTGCGCGACGACGATCCGCAGGGTGACCGCCCTGCGGTTGCTGCGCCTGCCGAGCCGGGCACACCGGGTGTCGGGCGGGAATGGTTGGCGCAAACTTTGCGGCAGGCCGGAGCAGTGGTGGATTTTGTGGTGGCTTACCAACGTGGCGCGCCCGTTTGGGGCGCGTTTGAACGCGCGCTGGCCACGCAGGCGGCCGCCGATGGCTCGGTCTGGCTGTTCAGCAGCGCCGAGGCGGTGCAACATCTGGCCACCCTGCTGCCCAACCAGAGCTGGGCGCAGGCCCGCGCGGTGGCAACCCATGACCGCATTGCGCAGGCGGCGCGTGCGCTGGGCTTCGCTGACGTGGCGGAGGCACGCCCCACTTTGAGCGACGTGGTGGCCTCTATAGAATCGTTGGCATGACCGATGTCAACAAATCCGAAACCGACCTCCTGAGCAAGGCTGCCGATCAGGCAACGCCTGAAGCGGGCGGCACCGCCCTGGCCAGCCCGGTGCCTGTGGCCCCTGCGCCCGGGCGCACCTTGACGCTGGGCCTGGGTGCAGTGGCCGTGGCCGCCTTGCTGGCGTCGATCCTGTTGTGGCAAAAGGTCAGCAACATACAGCAGCAGCTGGCGCAGCAAAGTGCCGTGGCCCAGGACAAATCCCAAGAGGCGCAGGCCTTGTCCAAACAGGCCCTGGCGCTGGCGCAAGAAACTGTGGCCCGCGTGGCGGTGCTCGACGCCCGGCTGAGCGAAGTCGCCCTGCAGCGTGGCCAGCTCGATGAATTGATGCAAAGCCTGTCGCGCTCAAGGGATGAAAACCTGGCGGTGGACATTGAGGCCGCGTTGCGGCTGGCACAGCAGCAGGCGGAGCTGACCGGCACCGTCGAGCCGCTCCTGGCCGCCCTGAAAAGCGCCGATCAGCGGGTGGCGCGCGCTGCCCAGCCCCGGCTGGCGCTGCTGCAGCGCGCCTTGGCGCGCGACATCGAGCGCGTCAAATCGGCAGCTGTGAGCGACACCCCGTCCATGCTGGTCAAACTCGATGAGCTGGTGCGCCTGGCCGACGATCTGCTGCTGGCCAACGCGGTCGGACCGGTCGTGAAAAAGGCCGACAAACCTCAGACGACCGCCGCCAAGCCGCTGGAGCAGTGGCAACAGGCATTGCAACAGGTGCTGGGTGAGGCCAGCAATCTGGTGCGCGTCAGCCGCGTGGCGTCGCCCGAGGCGGCTTTGCTGTCGCCTGAACAGGCCTTTTTTGTTCGTGAGAACTTCAAGCTCAAGCTGCTCAATGCGCGCCTGGGGCTGTTGTCACGCCAGATCGACTCGGCGCGTGCTGACCTGTTGGTGGCGCAGGACGCGCTGGGCAAGTACTTCGACAGCCAGGCCCGCAGCACCAAAACCGCAACGGCGCTGCTGCAACAGGTGCAGCTGCAAATGCGGCAGCTGCAGATTCCCCGGGTGGATGACACCCTGGCGGTGCTGGCCACCGCTGCAGCGGGACGCTAAGCCATGCGACTGACCTTGTGGTTCCTCGGGCTGTTCGGTATGGCGGTGGCGCTGGCGCTGTTTGCTAGCACCAACCCCGGCACGGTCACCGTGTTCTGGCCGCCGTACCGGGTCGATTTGTCGCTGAATCTGGTGGTCCTGGTGCTGATCGTGATGTTCGGGCTGGTGCACGCGGCCTTGAAAGGTCTGTCGGCGCTGTTCGCCATCCCGCGGCAGGCGCGCTCCTGGCGGCTGCGATATCAGGAGCGCCTGATGCATTCGGCCCTGCTGGATGCCTTGTCTCACCTGGTGGCTGGCCGGTTCATCCGTGCCCGCAAGGGGGCGGAACAGGTGCTGGCGCGGGAGGCCGCCTTGACGCGTGGCGGCGAAGTCTGGCCCGACGCCCCCCGCTTGCGCGTGCTGGCGCATCTGCTGGCGGCAGAGAGTGCTCAGGCGTTGCAAGACAAAGCGGCACGTGAAACCCACTTCCAGCAGGCGCTGGCCGAGTCCGCCGCTGCGGACGCCAGTGGCACCCGCGATGGCCTGCAACTGCGCGCGGTGCGCTGGTCGCTGGAGGATCGCGACCCTGCCGCCGCGTTAAGCTGGCTGGCGCAGTTGCCCTCCGGCGTGGCGCGGCGCACCGTGGCGCTGCGCCTGCGACTCAAGGTGGCCCGGCTGGCGGGTCAGCATGACCTGGCGCTGGAGACGGCACGCCTGCTGGTCAAACACAAGGCGTTTTCCGAGGCTGCGGCGCACAGTCTGGTGCGTGCGCTGGCGCTGGAGTACATCCAGACGGCCCAGGAGCCCGAGCGGTTGGTGCAGATCTGGTCGCGGCTGGAACCGGGGGAGAAAACTGTCCCTGAGGTGGCTACTGCCGCTGCC
>Ga0075012_10002222_pt1 | contig 19218 bp, 17 predicted proteins | sample All_14_2_FD_71474 | JGI IMG/M metagenome (GOLD analysis project Ga0075012, IMG submission 71474) | Freshwater microbial communities in response to fracking from Pennsylvania, USA - Allegheny Zone_MetaG_DW_15 | ecosystem: Environmental > Aquatic > Deep subsurface > Groundwater > Drilled... | reverse complement strand
GTCGGCTGATCGTATTGCCCCTTTCCGGGGAAACAAACGCCCTCTCCTGTTGACACGGGAGGGGGCTTTTTTGTAGTGTGGGACACGCACGGCGAAAATCTTCATCCAACATCAGAAGGAACGGAATGGAACTCAATCGATTCACCGGGTCGAGCCGCTATGTGCTCGACGACGAACTGGCCAAGATCGTCAATATCTCCATGGCCCTGGAGATGCCTCTGCTGCTCAAGGGGGAGCCGGGCACCGGCAAGACCATGCTGGCCCATGCGATCGCCGAGACCCTCGGCATGCCGTTGATCATCCTCAACGTCAAGTCAAACATGAAGCTGGTCGAGGCCCTGTACCAGTACGACACCCTGACCAGGCTCAACGACAGCCGGTTCGGCGACTCACGCCGGGATGTCAGCGACATCCGCGAGTATATCCGGATGGGACGGATCGGCCAGGCCTTCACCGCCGAGAAGCGGTCGGTGCTGCTGATCGATGAGATCGACAAGGCCGAGACCGAGTTTCAGGACGACATGCTCGATGTCCTCGACCAGATGCAGTTCGACATCATCGAGACCGATGAGATGGTCAGGGCCCGGCATCGGCCGGTGATCATCATCACCTCGAACGCCAAGAAGGATCTGTCCGACCCGTTCCTCGGCCGCTGCAATTTCCACCATATCGCCTTCCCCGAACCGAAGATGATGCGCCGCATCATCGATGCCCATTTCCCGGATATCCCGGAAAAACTGGCGGAGAGCGCGATCCGCACCTTCTACGAGCTCCGCAGCATCGACGGGCTCGAGAAGAAGCCGGCGACCCGGGAACTGCTCAACTGGATCAGGGCCCTGCAGGCCGACCCGGATTTCCGCCGCGGCGAGGCGCTCGATCGGGAGATCCCGTACCTCGGCGTCCTGTTCAAGAAAAGCGGTGATTACCTGAAGTCCGCCAACCTGATCATGAAGCGGGGCTTCTTCCGCTGAGCGGGAGTTGAGGCCGGTGTTCATCCAATTCTTCTATACCCTCCGCGACGTCGGCATCCCGGTCAGCCCGACCGCCTTCCTGCTGCTGCAGCGGGCGATGGGCGAGGGGCTGGTCAACTCGCTCGACGATTTCTACACCGCCGCCCGGGCCATCCTCGTCAAGAGCGAAAAATACTTCGACCTCTACGACCAGGTCTTCGCCCACACCTTCGAGGGGGCCGATCTGGCCCAGGCCGGCGAGGCCGAATTCGATATCGTTGCCGCCGGTCTGCTCGATGAATGGCTGAAGAATCCGAAGCGGCTGGCCCATGCCCTGGGCCTGGACGAGAAGAAGCTGGCGACGATGTCGCCGGAAGAGGTGCTCGCCTATTTCAAGAAACGGTTGCAGGATCAGAAGGAACGGCATGCAGGCGGATCGAAATGGATCGGCACCGGCGGCACCTCGCCGGTCGGTCATTCCGGCTATCACCCCGGCGGCATGCGGGTGGGCGGCAATTCGATGAACCGATCGGCGGTCAAGGTGGCGGGCGAACGGCGTTTCCGCGATTATTCGACCGACGGGCCGCTGACGCGGCGGTCGCTGGGCGAGGGGTTGAAGCGGCTGCGTCATCTCGTGCCGCAGGGGGTGCGGGACCGGATCAACGTCGACGGCAGCATTTACCAGACCATCAGAAACGGTGGCGAAATCGAACTGGTGTTCGAGCGGGCGGTGGTCGACCGTCTCAAGATCATCCTCGCCATCGACAACGGCGGCTGGTCGATGGAGCCCTACGTCGATGTCGTCCAGGCGTTGTTCGCCTCGGCCCGGACCCAGTTCAAGGAACTGACCACCTTCTATTTCCACAACACCATCTATGACCAGTTGTGGGAGGACCCATCGCGGAGGCGGCGGCCGGTGGCGGTCGACGACCTGATCCGCCGTGATCCGGAGAGCCGCCTGATCGTCATCGGCGATGCCTCGATGGCCCCCTACGAACTGATGGCGACCGATGGTTCGATCTATGGCTTTGAACGCAGCGGCCGGCCCAGCATCGAACGCTTGCGGCTGTTGGCGGCCACCTTCCCCCATGCGGTATGGCTCAATCCGATCCCGCAGCGTGACTGGCAGTTCACCCGGACCATCGAGCTGATCAGGGCGATCCTGCCGATGTTCGAACTGTCCCTCGATGGCCTCGACAAGGCCGTTGCCCATCTGATGCGGCGCTGAAGACCGGCCGGCAGGCGATCATCAGCGCCGGGAACCAAGTTCAGGCGAGTTCGTCGAACAGGCAGCTGAGGACGAGATCGCCGTCCTCGTAATGGGTCTTGACCTTGTAGGGAAGGGTCTTGAACAGGCGGATCATGCCGGTGTTGCTGGGGATGGTATAGGCGATCAGGCCCCGCACCCCATTCTCCCGGCTGGCGGCAGCCAGTTTCTTGAGGAAGATCTTGCCCAGCCCCTTGCCCTGGTACTCGGGGCTGATCGAAAAGGCCACTTCGGTCATGTTCGTATCCTTGAGCATCATGCATTCGGCGACGCCGACGACCTTGCCGAACCCGAATTCCCCCACCACCGCGACCAGGGTCAGGTCATGGACATAATCGACATTCGATCGCGATTCAACGTCGGACCGGCCGAAGATCGTTTTCTGATGGAAGAAGCGGGAGAAGACGTCCTCTTTCGGCAGACTGTAGAAATGTTCCTGAATCCGCCGTTCGTCCACCGGTTTGGCCGGGCGGATGATGACCTGCTGGCCGTCGAACTCGATCGTCTCCTCCAGCCGGACCGGGTAGACCGCCTTGACCGCCTCGCCGAGGTTTCTCTCGCTGCCGATCAGCCCCTGCTCTTTGGCGGCGGCAAACAGCTCTTCACGGAAATCGGGGTGGGCGATGCTGATCATCGCGATCGCCCGTTCCTGCAGGCTCTTGCCGAAGAGGTTGACCGCGCCGTACTCCGAGACGACATAGTGGACGTCGCCGCGCGGCACCACCACAACGCGATCGAGGGTGGGGAGGATGTTGGAGCGGATCCCCTCCGGCGTTTCCTCGGTGGAGAAGATCATGATGATTGATTTGCCGCCCCGTGAACGGCGGGCGCCCCGGACGAAATCGGGGATGCCGGAGACGCCGGCGAAACGGGTGACGGCCGAGGCCTCCGCCGCTACCTGCCCGGTCAGGTCCATGGCCCGGGCGACATTCATCGATACCATGCGATAATGCTGGGCGATGGTGAACGGATCGTTGACATAATCGGAAGGTCGGAAATCAATGGCTGGGTTGTCGTTGAGGAATTCGTAGAGATTGCGGCTGCCGATCGCCATCGAAGCGACCATCTTGCCCTCGTTGAGTCTTTTCTTGCGGTTGTTGATGTTGCCGACGGCATAGAGGTGCATGATATCGTCGGTCATGAACTGCGAGTGGATGCCGAGGTCGTTCTTGCTGGCGAGGCCCTGGACGGTGGCCTGGGAGGCGGCGTCAAGGCCGATCTGCAGCGTCGACCCGTCCTCGATCAGACGGGCGATGTGGCTGCCGATGGCCTGGGCGGCGTCCGATTGCTGGCGGCCGGACGGGATCGAAAGCAGTTCCTCTTCGCATTCGACGATCACATCGACATCGTTGACATGGACAAAGCTCTGGCCCATGACCCTCGGCATCCGCGGGTTGACCTGGGCGATGACGAGATCGGCGGAACGGGCGCCGGCCAGGGTGACATCGACCGAGATACCGAGGCTCATCCAGCCGAAGTCATCCGGCGGCGAGACCTGGACCAGGGCGACGTTGAGCGGCAGTTTCCTGGTCTTGAACAGGGCCGGGACATCGGACATGTTCATCGGGGTGATGAACCGCTTGTGCAGGGCGATGGAGGGTTCCCGGGTCGAACCGAGGTAGATCGAACGGAGATTGAGGCTGGTATCCTTGGTGCGGTTGGCGATGGCGGTCAGCGAGGTCGTTTCCCGGCCGAGCAGACGGACGATTTCCAGACCGCTGAGGTGGTTGGAGTTGTCGCTGAGGGCCTTGACCAGGGCCTGCGGCTCGCCGCATCCCGAGCCGATGAAGACCCGCTGCCCCGAGCGGATCATATTGATGGCATCGGGGGCGGTTGCCAGTTTTTCGACGTATCGGTCTGCCCAGTATTGCGATGTCGGCATATTCTTCCTCATGTCCCCGGCAGCGGGTGAACGGCCGGAGGGGGTGGCGGTTTGTTTCAGCGGCGTCTGCCAGATCTGAACGGTTGCATCGACGGAGTGCAGGATACCACATTTGCCGGCTGAAGTGAAAGGAAGAGTGTCTCCGGCAGCCGAGACCGGCGAGACCTTTTCCGGCATGATGAACGGCGGCGGATATCTGTTTGCTGTTTCCGACTCCGCGGGATACCATACCAGAAGGGGGCGGCTGCGAGCGATTTCGCCGCGGTCGCGGTGCGAGGCGACGACAGGGCGGCCGGATGCTGCGGCGGAGCGGACCTGCCTCTGGGGAAAAGAGCGATGCGTTTAGCCGTGTTTTCAGATATCCATGCCAATCTCGAGGCGCTGGAGGCATTCTGCGCCGATGCCGGGACCCGGAGGATCGACCGCTACATGTGCCTGGGCGACATCGTCGGCTACGGCGCCGATCCCGAGGCCTGCGTCGTCCGTGTCCGCTCCCTGCCGAATATCGAGTTCATCCTCGGCAATCACGACCATGCGGTGGTCGGTGCCGCCTCCAGCATGCGTCGGGATGCCCGCCGGGTCATCGAATGGACCAAGAGGCAGCTGAGTGCCGACAGCCTGTACTTCCTGCAGTCCCTCGAGGTCTCCCGCTACTGGGGCGATGCCCTGTTCTGCCACGCCAACCCCTACCGGCCGTTGGAATGGTACTATGTGGCAGATAAATCGCATATCTCCCGTTCTTTCGCCCGAAGCCGGGCGAAGATGCTGTTCGTCGGCCACACCCATGTGGCGATGGCGATCACGCGGCGCAACTTCTTCTGCGTCTACCTGCGTCACCCCCGCAACGGGACGATCGTGCCGGCGGCCGAACTCAACCGCCAGATCTTCAACTGCGGCAGCGTCGGCCAGCCGCGGGACGGCGATCCGCGTGCCTCGTACCTGATCTATGACAGCATCAAGAAGAGCGTGGAGTTCATCCGGGTGGCATACGATCATGCCACCGCCTCTCGCAAGATCAGGGCGGCCGGGCTGCCGGAGGTCTTTGCCGAGCGGCTCTTGACCGGGACCTGAACGTTCCGGTCAGTCCTGCAGTTCTTCCACCTTGCTCTGTTCCGGCAGATACAGCCCTTGGCCGAACCCCGGCAGCGATCTGAGGAGGTCCTGCCGCAGTTCGACGGCATCGGCGTAGCGGCGCTCCAGCGCCGGGTCCAGGCAGCGCATGATGATCCTCTCGAGCGCGGCCGAGATGCGGCCATCGATCGCGTGCGGTTCGGGAACCCGGCATACTGTGTCGATATCCGCCGGGAACGGATTCTCCTGATGGAACAGGGGATAGCAGCCGGTCGCGAGGACATAGAGGATGACGCCGATGGCCCAGACGTCGCTGGCCAGGCAGCTTTTCCCCTGCAACTGTTCCGGGGCCATGAAGTTGAGGGTCCCGCCCGAGGCGGCATCGGCCTTTTCCCAGGACAGATCCCGGGCGATGCCGAAATCGAGGAGTTTCAGCCGGCCGTCGGCAGTGACGAGGATATTCTCCGGTTTGATATCCCGGTGCATGATCCGGTGCTGGTGCGAATAGGCCGCCACCGACAGCAGCTGGAGGAAGAGCGACTCCTTGTCGATCGCGGTGAGGCCCATTTCCAGCTGTCGGTCGAGTGACACGCCATCGACGTATTCCTGGATCAGGATGTACTTTCCCTCCTCCTTCACCACTTCGAGCAGGCCGGCAATGTTGGGGTGGTGGATCAAGCGTTTGAGGATGGCGGCGGAACGCAGGGTGCGGACGTTCATCATCGCCGTATGCGGGATCTTGGCGGCGGCCAGTTCCTTGCGGTCGGCCTCCTGCACCAGCCAGACATCGCCGTAGGCGCCGCTGCCGAGCAGGCGGATCTTGCGCCACTTGTGAAAGATCCGGTCTTCCTCTTCGTCAAGGACGAGCGAGGCGGGGGAAAAAAAGGCCAGGCCCTCCTGTAGACGAACAACCAGCCGGCGCCACAGGTTCTTGGTGCTCTGCTGGCCATGCTCGTCCCAGGGATAAGTCGGCCGCGGCGACTGCAGCAGGGCCTGGCCCCACTCGAGAAGGATATAGAAACGGATCGAAAAACTGTCCTCGTTCAGGGGCAGGATGCTGAAATCATCGGCGCCGGCCGCGATATAGGTGTGGACCTTTTTCGCCAGAGCCGGCGGCACCAGGACGATCAGCGGCACCGGCCGGGGCAGCAGCTCGGCGAGCAGACGGATGTCGCGTTCCTGCCGCCTGGCCGCGGCATCGACATGAAAGACGGCAAGACAGATATCCTTCTCGGCGAACGGCGCCTCGGTGCGATGGAGATCGGCGATATCGATGGACAGGGCCTCGAGTTCGAAGGAGGCGATCAGTCTTCTGATGAGATCCGTCTCCTGCGGCAGGAGTCCTGCCAGAAGGACGGTCTGCGGTGTCGTACCGGATGCATTCATCGTCGGCCACCGGTCAGCGCTGGGCGGGGAATCTGCAGTACGGCGAATGGGGACGGAGTCCGGCCGGGGTCGGGGCCGCCCTCCTCTAGAGCCATTGTAGTGGTTATGGCGCAAAAAGGTAAGGATATACCGGTGTCGCCGTCATTTTGTCGGCGCTGGGCATATTCGGCCATCCAGCGAGGGCGGAACCGATCGATCGGCGTCAGCAGTTGCAATCGGATACGGATTTGCCGGTGAGCCGCGACAGCCAGCGGTTGATAATCAGGGCGGCGCAGCCGCAGCCGTCATCGGGGTTGACGTAGATGGCCCCAACCGGGCAATTGGTGGCGCAGGCGCCGCATTCCATGCAGCCGTCGGGGTCGACGATGGCCGCCTTCTTGGTCTCGAGGCGGAAGATCCGGTGCGGGCAGACGGTGACGCAGATGCCGCAGCCGATGCAGGTCTCCCGGTCGAGCCGGAGGATGGCGGCGCCATCGATATAGCGAAAATCCTTCATGGTGATCTCCTCATCAGGCAAAGGCGCTCCACAGCCACAGCCCCAGAGCGAGTGCCGCGCCGCCGAGCTGGAACACGAGTCCTCGGCGCATTTCCAGGCCGACCCCCGAGAGCGAGGTATACGGGGTCGAGCCGGTGAAGTTCATCGCCAGGTAGGAGGCGACGCAGGTGGTCCACAGCACGAGAGCGGATGCGGCGGGCAGATCTGCGGCCCGGGTGGTCGCCGGCAGGGCGGCCAGCCCGGTCGCGGCGCCGATCAGTGCTCCCTTGAGCCAGAACTGGCGGCCGGGAATCCACGGCAGCAGCAGCGGGGTGAGGACCGCCCCGGCCAGTACCGCCAGCAGGGAGGCGGTGATCGCCCGCATCCCCCTGACCCCGGCGGCGCTCAGGGAGTAAATATCCGGGCCGATGCCGGAGATCAGCACGAGGATGATCGTTGCCGCGAGGAAAGGTTTCCACAGCAGGCAGATCTCGACCGGGATGAGCACCGCCCGCTCGCCGGCCCGGAAGGTGACCGTGCGCATGGCCTCATCGGCCTGCCGTTTGCGATCGAGGTAGGCGGGGAGGTCCTCGGCCCGGATCGGGCCGAAGGTGCCGTTGAACCCGCAGGCCTGGTGCAGCCTGGCGGCGGCCACCCCGACCGCCGCCAGCTGCGGCAGGATCAGGTCGCGGTGGCGGACGATCTCGGCCAGCCGGGTCGATTTGACCTGGTAGGCCACCTCGTCGGTCGAAAAGGTCTTCTTGCCGGCGGCGCACCAGACGTTGATGCCGCGGGTGTCGACGACAAGGATCCAGGCGTCGATACCGGCCAGTTCACGCCGCAGGGCGTCGAAGCTCAGTTTGTAGTTGGCGGTGACCAGCACCGGTGCCTCCGGTCCGGGTCGGCCGACGCCGTACAGACCGGGGATCACCTTGTAATTGCTGCGGAACCAGCCGCTTCTGGCGCCGATGGCGCCGAGACGGTCACGCCAGGAAAGGGTGGTGCTGACCAGCGGCACCGGGCCGGCCGCCGTGGCGATGAAACCGCCAACATAGGGCACGATCCGGTAGCCGGGACGCTCGTCGATCCCTGACCGGGGATCGGGTTTCGGGCCTCAGCAGGGGGCGGTGTCGCCATGGTCCGCCGGCGGCGCCAGGGGGGATCTCATGGGCAGAGTTGGAAAGGGCTGCAGGTTCATGTGGGGTTGGAGTTCGGGCTTCATGGCTGTTCTTCCCGGCTGGGGGCAAGCATTGCCGACAGTACTGTCGTGAGGGTGGCCAGCCGTTGCCGATCGGCACAGTAGCAGGTCCTGGGGCCCTCGACCTCGCCGATGATCAGTCCGGCCTCCTTCAGCACCTTCAGGTGCTGACTGACCGTCGACTGAGCGAGCGGCAGGACCTCGACGATCCGGCCGCAGATGCACCGTTCCTCGCGCAGCAGCTGCCTGAGGATGCCGAGTCGGGCCGGATGGCCAAGGGCCTTGCACATCCGGGCGGCGTCGACAGCGGTCAGATCGATATCCATAATGACATACGGGTGGGCGTGAAGGGTTGGGTCGGTTGTGACGCGGCCTTTTCTCATCGTTGAATTACGATAAATGGCCAGGGCGTTGTTGTCAACTGTCATGTGTCGATGGCCGCGCCAAGGCAGGGAGCAGCCGCAATCGGCTCAGGCAGGCCACGCCAAACGGAGCGGCAAGGGATAGGCGGTTTACATTTTTATGGATTTCCAATATAGTGGAGCCGTATCACCAGGCGGATCGACTGATCTCTCCCGAACCAACCAATTTCAGTGAACACTATGAAAATACGAAAAGCAGTCTTCCCGGTGGCGGGTCTCGGCACCCGCTTCCTGCCCGCGACCAAGGCCATGCCCAAAGAGATGCTGCCGGTGGTCGACAAGCCCCTGATCCAGTATGCGGTGGAGGAGGCCCTGGCCTCCGGCATCGAGCAGATTATCTTCGTGACCGGCAGCGGCAAGAGCGCCCTCGAGGATCATTTCGACCGCTCCTTTCAACTGGAGGAGACGCTGAAGCAGCGGAACAAGATAGAACTGCTGCAGGTCATCGAGTCGATCGTGCCGAATTCCGGCACCATCATCTACACCCGCCAGAGCGAGCCGCTTGGGCTCGGCCACGCCATCTGGTGCGCCCGGGATATCGTCGGCGACGAGCCCTTCGCCGTCCTGCTGGCCGACGACCTGATCCAGAGCGATGTCCCGATCCTGTATCAGATGGTCCAGGAATTCGATCGCCTGCGGGCCTCGATGGTGGCGGTGATCGAGGTGCCGCAGGAGGAGACGTCGAAGTACGGCATCCTCGAGACCGAAGAAGCGGTCAACGGCACGATGCGCGTTCGGCGGATGGTGGAGAAACCGCCGGCCGACCAGGCCCCGTCGAATATCGCCGCCATCGGCCGCTATATCCTGACGCCGCAGATCTTCGGCATCCTCGGCGGTCATCGCAAGGGTGCGGGCGGCGAGATCCAGCTCACCGACGCGATGTCGCAGCTGCTGCATACCCAGCCGGTCTTCGCCTTCAAATTCCAGGGCGTCCGCTTCGACTGCGGCGACAAGGCCGGCTTCCAGATGGCCAATCTCGCCTTCGCCCTCGAACGGCCGGAGATGCGCGACAGCCTGCAGGCCTTCATCCGGACCCTCGTCTGAGGCCTGCTGCGAGGTATCTCGAATTCAGGGAAGAGAAGACAGAATGAAAAAAGCGTTGATCACCGGCGTCACCGGCCAGGACGGGGCCTACCTGGCCGAACTCCTGCTCCGCAAGGGCTACCAGGTCCACGGCATCAAGCGTCGGTCGTCGCTGTTCAATACCGCCCGCATCGACCATCTCTACCAGGACCCGCACGAGGGGGAGCGCCGCTTCATCCTCCACCATGGCGACCTGACCGACTCGTCGAGCCTGATCCACATCATTGAAAAGGTCAAGCCGGACGAGATCTACAATCTTGCCGCCCAGTCCCATGTCGCCGTGTCCTTTGAAGAACCGGAGTATACGGCAAACTCCGACGCCCTCGGCACCCTGCGCCTGCTCGAGGCCATCCGCATCCTCGGCCTGACCCGGACCACCAGGTTCTACCAGGCCTCGACCTCGGAGCTGTTCGGCCAGGTGCAGGAGACACCGCAGCGGGAGACGACCCCGTTCTATCCCCGCTCGCCTTACGCGGTGGCCAAGTTGTATGCCTACTGGATCGTCGTCAATTACCGCGAGGCCTACGGCATCTATGCCTGCAACGGCATCCTCTTCAACCACGAGTCGCCGCTCAGGGGCGAGACCTTCGTCACCCGCAAGATCACCCGCGCCCTGGCCCGGATCTTCCTCGGCTTCCAGGACTGTCTCTATCTCGGCAACCTCGACGCCCGGCGGGACTGGGGCCATGCCCGCGACTACGTCGAGATGCAGTGGCTGATGCTGCAGCAGGAGCGGCCGGAGGACTTCGTCATCGCCACCGGCGAGCAGCATTCGGTCCGCGAGTTCGTCGTCGCCGCCGCCGCCGAACTGGGCATGACCCTCAGCTGGGAGGGAGAGGGCGTTGAGGAAATCGGGGTGGTCGACCACCTGCCGCCGTCCTGCACCGCTTCCGGACTGCGCTCGGGCAGTGTCGTGGTGCGGGTCGATCCCCGCTATTTCCGGCCGACCGAGGTCGAGACCCTGCTCGGCGACCCGGGCAAGGCCAGGGAGAAACTGGGCTGGGTGCCGACAACGGGTTTCACCGACCTGGTGGCCGAGATGATGCGCGCCGATCTCGACGACGCCAATCGCGATGCCCTCTGTCGCCGCGAAGGCTTTACCGTGCTCGACCACAACGAGTGAGCGGCGGGGCGGCGGGTGACGGCAGCGGCAGGGGAGGAGGTTGAATGGCTGGGGAGCTGTTGAAGGATTCGGTGATGCTGGCGCCGGCGATGCGGATCTATGTCGCCGGCCATCGCGGCATGGTCGGGGCGGCGATGATCCGCCGGCTGGAGCGGTCCGGGTTGGCGCACATCGTCACCCGGACCCATGCCGAGCTCGATCTCACCTGCCAGGCGGCGGTGCGGGAGTTCTTCCGCTCCGAGCGCATCGACTACGTGGTCCTGGCTGCCGCCCGGGTCGGGGGGATCCACGCCAACAACACCTACCCGGCCGAGTTCATCCACACCAACCTGATGATTGAGGCCAACGTCATCCACGAGGCCTGGCGGGCCGGGGTCAGGCGCCTGCTCTTCCTCGGCTCCTCCTGCATCTACCCGAAGCTGGCGCCGCAGCCGATGCGCGAGGAAGACCTGCTCACCGGCACCCTCGAACCGACCAACGAACCCTACGCCATCGCCAAGATCGCCGGGATCAAGCTGTGCGAGGCCTACAACCGCCAGTACGGCACCTGCTACCGCGCGGTGATGCCGACCAATCTCTACGGCCCGGGCGACACCTACGATCTCGACAACAGCCATGTCATCCCGGCGATGATCCGCAAGTATCATCTGGCCAGACTGGCGGCGGCGGGCGAGGTCGAGGCGATCCGGCGCGACGAGTGGCGCTACGGGGTGATCCCCGCCGCTGTCCGCGCGGCCATCGGTCTGGCCCCGGACTCATCCCGTCTGGTCCATGACCGGCCGCGGGTCGTGCTGTGGGGCAGCGGCACGCCGCGGCGGGAATTCCTCCATGTCGACGACATGGCCGCCGCCTGCGTCCATGTCATGGGGCTGGGCCAGGAGGTCTTCACCCCCCCGGCGCCGTCGTTTCTCAACGTCGGCTGCGGCCACGACATCACCATCCGCGAGACCGCCGCCCTGATCGCCGCCCTGGTCGGCTTTGACGGCGACACGGTCTTCAACCCCGAACAGCCGGACGGCACGCCGCGCAAGCTCCTGGCCACCGGCCGCATCAACGCCCTCGGCTGGCGGCCGCAGCTGTCCCTGCAGAAAGGCCTGGCCGACGCCTACCGCTGCTACCTCGCCCCGGCCTGATCCGGCAGGGACCTCGCTCCCGGCCTGCCTCTGCCTTATCTTTCGATCTGCCGCCGGAACAACCTGATCATGTCGTCGCGGACCGCTCTGTGATCGAGATGGAAGATGTCGCTCGGGAACAGCAGTTCGGCGACCCCCGAGTCGAAGATGCGTCTGACCTCGTACTCGTCGTGGGAGACGTCCTGCTGGTACATGTAGTTCAGCCAGGAACGGTTGGTGTGGATGATGAACTCGACCCGCATGCCGCCGAGCCGGGCGAAGAACTTGAGCATCGGCGTCTTGCTGCTCGAGCCGGTGCAGGTGGTCCTGTAGGCCGTCGATTCGGTCAGGGTGTCGGAGATATCCTCCAGCACCAGGAAGGAATCGGCCTTCGAGGCGCTGCGGATCAGCCGGTTCTGGAACATCTTGATATCGGCGACCGTCTCGAGCACCGCCATCAGGCCGAGCTCGTCATCGACCGCCACGGCCGGGTTCTTCTCGTTTTTGCGCAGGAGCTTGAGGACCTTGGCCTCCGGCGATTTCTTGCGGATCGAGACGTAGATCGGGATCTCCCGGTCGCCGGCGATGAACCGGCGGCGCTTGAGCAGGGTCAGCTTGACATTCGGCTCGGGGAGGATTTTTTTCGCCTGCTCCCGATCGATGACCTTGACATCGGTGCAGCTGAAGTCGTCGGGGGCGTGGTGCGAGAGGAGATAGACGATCTCCAGTTCGCCGATCTTCTGTCGATGGCTCCATACGTAGTCGTTGAGGAAGTCGAGAAACAGCGAGAATTTCTCCTCGATCTTGGTCTCGCGTTCGCGCTGGTCGATGCTGCCGGCGAGGTTCATCAGCACCAGTTTGCGCCGGGCTTCGAAACGGGCCTTCTTGTGGTAGCGGTCATCGAACATGATCAGCAGCAGGTTGACCGGGTCGTTGGTCACCTCGATTTCGTTGGTCGTGGCGATGTACGAGGCGTAGGGGGCCATGATCTTGGTCTTCAGCAGGTTGATCACGGCGTCGGCCGTCCTGGCGTACTCGTAGATCCTGGCCTCGATCTCGCGGGATGTCCCTTCGACCCCGAACATGTTGCCGAGCAGGGTGCAGGCCCGGTGGCTGCGCTCCCGGCGCAGGTGCGGGGTGCTGATCAGGGAGGGGATCTGCTCGAAGCCCCGGACGTTGAGAAACTCGAACACCTGGCTGCGCAGGGCCCGGTATTTGGTGACGTTCAACCGGTTCTGCCGCAGCCGTTGCAACCAATCTCTGGTCTTTTTCGAGAACGGGGAGTCGAGGTTCACCGTGTCGGTGGTGGCGAGGGGGCCGGTTTGCTGCAGCGAGGTGAACACGCTGTCCTGATCGAGAACGCTCATGCAGGCTTCCTTGTGGTTGCTGCGAAGGGATGGATGATGGCGGATTTTTGACACACTAGCGGTTCCGTTCGGCTTGTCAAGAGGAAGCTGCGGATGCGCGATGATGCCGGCATCCGCGACGGTTGCCGGCGATCGCTCCAAAAACGACGCATATCTGGAGTGTTATCAACCATTCCCGCATGCCGCGGGGACAAACTCTCCTTGAGTTTCGGCCCGATATCTGGTACGGAGAGGGGGACTGATGACGGGTGGCGGGAGCGGCTGGTCGATCCTCCCCCGGGATTGCCAAATTATTCACTCTGGAGTTAAAATGTATAGAAATTTCAGGATAGTACCAAATATCATCTTCGGCCGCGGGGCCTTCAACCAACTCGACGATGTCATCAAGCACAAGCGGACGAGCAGCGAGGCCTACTTTGTCTACGTCATCGATGACGTCTTCACCGGCCAGCCGCTGGAGGGCCGGATCCCGCTTAGGGGCCGCGACCTGCTGCTGCGGGTCAACGTCGATGACGAGCCGAAGACCAAGTATATCGACGCCCTGGTCAAGCAGATCCGCTCCTATCACTTCGAGAAACCGGTCGGCATCGTCGGGATCGGCGGCGGCAGCGCCATGGACATCGCCAAGGCGGTCTCCCTGATGCTCAACAATCCGGGTTCCTCGGCCGACTACCAGGGCTGGGACCTGATCAAGTTCCCGGCCGTCTATCACGTCGCGGTCCCGACCCTGGCCGGCACCGGCGCCGAGATCTCGCGCACGGCAATCCTCACCGGGCCGGAGAAGAAACTCGGCATCAACTCCGACTTCACCCTCTACGACCAGATCCTCCTCGATCCGGAACTGATTGCCGATGTCCCGAAGGACCAGTGGTTCTACACCGGCATGGACTGCTATATCCATGACATCGAATCGCTGCAGGGCACCTTCATCAACGAGTTCAGCCGCGCCTACGGCGAGAAGTCGCTCGACCTCTGCCGCCAGGTCTTCCTCGAGGACCACCCCGACCGTGATGACAAGCTGATGATGGCCTCCTACTTCGGCGGCATGAGCATCGCCTATTCCCAGGTCGGGGCCTGTCATGCCCTGTCCTACGGCCTGTCCTATGTCCTCGGCATCCACCATGGCATCGGCTGCTGCATCGCCTTCGACTATCTCGACGAGATCTATCCCCAGGGCGTGGCCGAGTTCCGGCAGATGATGGCCAGGCACGACATCTCCCTGCCGCGCAACCTGACCAAAGGCCTCGATCCGGCCTCGATGGAGAAGATGGTGACCACCGCCCTCGGGCTGGTGCCGTTGTGGCAGAACTGTCTCGGGCCCGACTGGGCCGATATCATGACCCGCGACCGGACGATGGAACTGTACACCCGGATGTAGGACTGAAGGTCGATCACAGCGAGAACCCGGCGGGCCGCAGCGCGGTCCAGCCGGGTTTTTTCATGCCCGGTGGCGCTCCCAGATCGTCATCTCGGCGAAGCTGTGCTGGTATTTGCGCCGGGTCTCGCGGAGGACGAAGGGGATGTCGCAGGGGGTGGCGACCTGCGTGAACTGCGGCGCCAGCTGCTCCTTCAGGCCGTCGATGGTGAAGAACGGTTCGCCGTCACGGCGGAAGCCGCCGATCCAGCGCTCCCTGTCGGTGAACTCCGGCAGCCAGGTGTAGGGCGAGAGCAGAACCAGCAGGCCGCCCGGGTTGATCCGGGCGGGGATCTCGCGCAGAAACTTGGCCGGATCGTAGAGGCGGTCGATGAGGTTGGCGGCCAGCACCAGGTCGAAGCCGGTGTAGCGGGCCAGCAGGTTGCAGGCGTCGGCCTGGAAGAACTCGACCTTGTCCCGCGTCGCCTCGAGGCCGAACTGGTCCAGGTGCTTTTCGTGGTAGCTGACGATCTCCCCCTCTTCGATCCGGGTGTACTGGACGAAGCCCTCCTCCTTGAGGCGGGTGCCGATGCGGATGAAGCGGGCCGAAAAGTCGAGGCCGGTGACCTGATCGAAATGGCGGGCCAGCTCGAAGGTCGCCCGACCGGTGGCGCAGCCGAGGTCGAGGGCGCGGCGGCGGGGGCGGGCGCCGTACATCGCCATCACCTGGTCGACGATCGCCTTGCTGAACTGCGGCACGCCGAAATTTTCGTCGCCGTAATGGAATTCGCAGTACTGCGACACCTGGTCGTCGGTCTCGTAGGCGATGCTGGGGATCACCACCGCCGCCGCCGATTCGACATAACGGAAGCCGGCATGCTGGAAGAAGTGGCGGCGGAAGGCATAGCGCGAGTCGCGGGTGGCCAGGTTGCCGGTCGAGATCCACGAGCCGCCCTTGATCAGGTTGTGGCGGCCGTCGAAGGTCGGGGTCGAAAAATCGTCGTAATAGGGGTGGACCTCGAAACCGGGGAAACCGGAGATCGGCATCTCGGTCCACTGCCAGACGTTGCCGATCACATCGCCGAACCCGGCGCTCTCGAAGCGGTCGACCGGGCACGACGAGGCCCACCACTCGAGGTTGATGTTGCCCGGCGCCTTGTCCCAGTATGGCTGGTCGGGCAGGCCGGCCAGCTGGTGCAGGCGGTAGTACTCGGCCTCGGTCGGCAGCCGCAGTTTCTTCCCGCTCTTGTCGCTCAGCCAGTTGCAGAAGGCCTTGGCCTCGAGATAGTTGACCTCGGCCGGCCAGTTCCACGGCATCTCGATTTTCTCCACCATCGTCCGCAGGTGCCAGCGGTTATCCTCCCTGCTCCAGAAGATCGGGTGCTCGGCCTGGCGGTACTGCCGCCAGTTCCAGCCCTCCTCGGTCCACCAGCGGCGTTCCTGATAACCGTGATCATCGACGAAGGCGAGATATTCGCCGTTCGAGACGAGGTAGCGCGAGGTCTTGAACCCGGCAACCTCCTCCTCGAACAGCCCGAATTCGTTGTCCCAGCCGTACAGCGGGTGGTTCCGCTCCTTGCCCAGCCGCAGCGGTCCGCCCGGTACCGGGCGCAGCTCGTTGACCGGGGCCTTCCCCCAGTCGCGGCAGATCTCCCACAGTGGATGCGGCTGCAGGCGGTCGAGCGGCAGTTGGCGGATCAGCACCGACGAGGTCTCGAGATGGATGCGGGCATGCTCGATGCCCATCAGAATCGCCCAGCCCGGGCTGCTCCAGGTGATCGGCATGGCCAGGGGAAGGGCGGTGATGGTCGCGTCGACCACGTGGCGGACCCTGGCGCGGAAATCCTGGGCCTCGGCGACGCTCGGCCAGTCGTAATGGGCCTCGTTGAGGTCGTCCCAGGACATCTCATCGACCCCGACCGCGAACATCGATTCGAAGCGGGGGTTGATCCGCTCGGTGATGATACCGGCGAGGATCAGCTTGTTGATGTAAAAGGCGGCGGTGTGGCCGTAATAGAAGATCAGCGGGTGGCGCAGGGGATCGGCCCGCATCGTGAAGACCGCGTCGTCGGCCAGGGTGTCGAACAGCCGTTCGTCGAGATCCCAGGTGGCGTGGAAATAGCGGCGGATCTCGTCCCGCTTGGCCTCCGGCTCACCGCTGTTGAGGACGAGGGTCCTGGTGGTCTTCAGGTGCTGCATCTCGGGGTTGTAGGTTCTGGCGGCGCTGTGCATGGTCGTCTCGGCAGATGAAGGTTGAGCTCCAGCCGGCAGCGTGGCATGGATGGCGGCTGTGATGCTTGATTGGAGAGGGTGCTGTGGCAAGTATATGTCCGGCTCCGGTGAAAATCAATGCGCCACGGGGGCCGGCGGTCGTGCCCGGACAGGCGATTCGTCCCCCCTGCAGTCAGCAATCGATACCACAAATCGGCGATTGTCGGCTGGCAATGAATGATTATTATTTATCCCAAGAGTCGCTTGGGCATGAGTGCAATTCCGGCGGCGACGACAGGACGTCCTGACCTGGCGATGGCGAGTGTGTCACCGATAGTGCCGGGCGGGAATGCCGTTGTCGGGCGGGGTCATGTTCATGCCGCTGCAAGCGATGGCAACATCTCGTCTGAACGTACCATAACAGGAGGTTGAGCATGAGAATGCAGAAGACAATGGTCGATTCATTCCAGCTGGGCCATAAGGATTTCATGAAAAATCTGGAGGAATCTCTGGATATCCTCGACCATGATATTGTTGAGTCAAAGGAAGTCGATACAATCTGTACCGGCACATGGTGCAAGGCGATCGAGAATTCGATCGATGAACTGTCGAACATGCTGTATTCAATCAGCGAACCGCGCTGGGTTTCGAAGGAGGATTCGAAAGAAATCCGTCGTCTCCGCACCAGAATTCACGATCTGTACACCAAATACCGCAGCCTGAGGGATGCCTCGATTCACTGAGAGACAATCGAGAATCCTGTTTGCAGGCATTCAGCGGGAGGCCGACCCCACATCAGCAACGGGGTTGGCCTCCCGCTCTTTTTTTGGCCTTGCCATGGAGGCCAGGCGTCGCCACAGGGGTGGTATTGTCGAACCACCGGTCATATAATGTAGTGGCAGCGACATCGATAGCGAATTATCGCGCCGCCCGATCCATCCAGCGGTGGCGGCGGGTGGAAAAATCTTTTCCGGGGGTGTCGACACCATGTTCAACTCAGGCACCGCCTGGCTGCGTCAGGCGGTCAACAATCTGCAGCGGAATCGGCAGCGTGAGCGGGTATTGCGCCAGGCGATCGAGGATGTGGTCGAGATTGCCGACCCGATCATCCGTCTCGCTCCTCGGTATCGCCGGACGCTGCACCCGTCGGTGGCGACGGCGATGGCCTACTGCGATGAGCTGGTCGGCGTAATACCGGGGCCGGTCCAACTGGACCCGAACGGGTATTATGACGATCCGCTGGTCAAGGCGATCTTCCTCTCGGCGGACGAGATGAACATCGTGTTGCGCAACGCCCGCAACACCGACCTGCCGGGGACGGAAAAGGAGATATACGCCCTGCTGCTGATGGATCGGACGGAGAAAACCATTTTCGGGCCTTCTCAGCAGGGGGACGTCGTACTCAATGATGTCGCGATGCAGGCCGTCACCTTCACCAACCACCGGGTCGTCGCCCAGGCCGCCGACCTTCAGGCGACGGTGCTCCTGCTCAGGCAGCGCATCCTGGAGGTGCTCGCCGGTGTGGCGATGGAGAAGATCGCCACCCTCAAGGGCAATCTGGCGGAGTTGCGCGAGCGACGGCAACAACTCGGCTCGATGTACCGGATCCTCTGCGGCAAACCCAGGGTGTTCGAATTATTCTGCCACGGCGAACCGGAACAGGCGGACAAAGTGCGTGAGGTGAAGGAGTTGATGGGTGCCACCGACGAGGAGATCAAGGAGGCGAGAACAGAGGTGGAAACGCCGGACGATACGCTGAAGCACCTCAAACGGATCATGGACTCTCCGGCCGACACCCTTGTGGTCCGGCGGCAATCGCTGCGGCTGGACTGGAAGAACGTCATCGTCGGGGACAGTCGGGATACCGAGGCCAGTGAGATTACGCTGGCCGAATTCACCTTGAACAGGGAAATGCGGCGCTCGGCGGTGCTGGTCCGGTTCGACCGGCAGGCTATGAGCTGAATTTTTACCTTGTTGCCATATCTGAAGGCTCATTCATGGCATCTTCGTATCGCCAATGGCAGGTCGTCTATTACCACCAGAATCCGTCTATGCACTCCTCAACAACCGGAATACTGATATCCTTGCTTTCGCTTTTCCTGCTCACGGGCTGTCTCGGGCCCTATGTCTTTCAGGGGAAATCCACCGAGACCGTTCCGGAATTGAAAACCGATGCCGCCATCATGGCGGATGGCTTCACCCTGCCTTTACTGGCCATCAATGCCCGGCCAGGGCCGCCGCGGGCGGTCGTCCTGGCCCTGCACGGCTTTAACGATTACAGTCACGCCTTTGTTTCGCTCGGTGAGTATCTGGCAGC
>Ga0075012_10002220_pt1 | contig 19236 bp, 9 predicted proteins | sample All_14_2_FD_71474 | JGI IMG/M metagenome (GOLD analysis project Ga0075012, IMG submission 71474) | Freshwater microbial communities in response to fracking from Pennsylvania, USA - Allegheny Zone_MetaG_DW_15 | ecosystem: Environmental > Aquatic > Deep subsurface > Groundwater > Drilled... | reverse complement strand
GTCCTGCGCCGGGGCGGGGTCTCCTCGGCCCGGCGTGGCGGGCGTGAGGCGTCGTTCCTGCCGGCCGGCGACGGGGCATGGGCCGGTTTCTTCAACGCGCGGATTTCGGACTCGGTGAGCTCGCGCCAATCGCCGGGCTGCATGTTGCAGATTTTGAGCGGCCCGATGCGAACGCGGGTCAGGCTGAGCACCACGAAGCTGGCCAGGGAGCACATCTTGCGGATCTGGCGGTTGCGGCCTTCCGAGAGGGTGAAGGCCAGCTTGTGGGTATGGTCGCGGCCGACCTTCAGGACTTCCACCTCGACGGGCTGGATGACATAGCCGTCGATCTCCATGCGCGAGCGCAGCAGTTCGATCTTGCGCTCTTCCATGTGGCCGGCGACGCGCGCGATGTAGGTTTTGGTGTGGCCGTAGCGGGGATGGGTCAGGATGTGTGTGAGCTCGCCGTCGTTGGACATCACGAGCAGGCCCTCGCTCTCTTTGTCGAGGCGTCCGACCGGAACCAGTCGCTCGGAGATGTGCTGGCGCATCAGGTCGCAGACGGTTTCGCCTTGTGAATTGTCGGCGCCGCTGATGAGGCCCCTGGGTTTGTACAGCAGGATGGTCCGCTGACGTTCGGACTCTTTGGACAGGCGTTCGCCGCGGACGCGGATGTCGTCTTTGTCGGCGTTGACGCGGAAGCCGGGTTCAGTGATGACAGCGCCATTGACGGTGATCTCGCCGTTTGCAATCATATCGGCGGCGTGCCGTCGTGAGGCAACGCCGCGGTGCGAAAGCACGTTCTGCAGACGCTCGCCGGTGGCAGACGTTTTTTGGGCCGGCGGCACGGAATGTGTGGGAGAGTGGGGATAGGGGGACATGGATGGCGCTTTCTGATCGGGATTACATGAAGCCGAATTATCGTCTGGGCGGTTCGCGCCCATCTTGGCGGCAGCGGCTGAGGTTTTGGCTTTGGCGGTTGTTCCACCGCCGGGCATAGTACTCGGAACCGCGCCGGGCGGTCAAGCGAACGATGGTTCCTCTTCGTTTACGCACAGTCTAAGCTATTCCATTCTTTTCTTTCAGCGGGCGTTTCTGGAGCGCAGCCCAGCCACACACATAAATCCCGGAAGGCGTTCCCGCGTGTTGAGGCACATGTTGAACGGCAAAGCTGTGTGCCGGAAGATCGGCAGAATCAAAGGTTGACTATTTTGTAGCCGGACCCATAATACAATTATTTGAAATATAATAGTGTGTCTCAGTCAGGTCCATTTCGCGTGTGGCCGTTTCGGTCAGGATATGGGCGTAAAGTGATTCTGTTAAAAGATGGTGCCTTTGCTTTAATGCCTTGCGGTGGTGCGTGACGGTAGAGCTCGTGAGTCATGGCCCAAAGCAACAAGGAGGGAGACGAAAATGCTTAAGGAACACTTCGCTTGGGTGTTGGCGGTTGCGGTTTTTGTTTTTGTGTCGGCAACCTTCTCTGAAGCGCAGACGGTGTGGAACAGCGCGTCGGATGGGACGTGGTCGAATGCGCCGATGTGGTCGGCGGGCGTGCCGGACCAGAACGCGGTGTTCTTGACGAACACGGTTGGATCGTACACGGTGACCGTGGACACGGAGCCGGCGGCGCCGTTCGGGAACTTGGCGGTCGTGAACGCGGCGGGGAACACGACGCGGCTGAACGTGGACGCTGCGGGGTTCGCCAGTACGAACGGTGTGCTGTCGTTCGGCAAGGGCGCGGAGGTCGTGGTCAACTCTGGCGGGGTCATGGGCTACGTCGGCCGTACGCCAGCGACGGCACCATTCGTGGAGGTCAAAAACGGCGGCGTGTGGCGCGTGGACGGCGGCACGGTCGACTTCTCGAACCTCCGGCGGAATACACCCACCAGCGGAACCAGCTATATCTATATCGGCAATGGTTCCACAGGACGGATGGAGGTCGCGTCTGGAGAAATCGTTTTTAGCGGGATCGCGGAGGATGAGACCAACAACACGGCCATCATACGCGTCGGGAACTCGACCGGAAGCCATGGCGAATTAGTCATGTCGGGCGGCAAACTGACTATCTATAACCAGAGTCCGGCATGGAATCAGGAGGGGCTCAACATCGGCACGGGCGGAACGGGCGCGAGAGGGGCGGTGTCGCTGTCGGGCGATGCGCTGTTGCTGGTGAGCAATATGCTCAATGTCGCGAACACGACGCTGGGAACCGGGACCGTTGATGTTGCAGGAAGCGCGACGTTGAGTATGCCGAGGGGCAACCGGTTCTATGTGGCAACAAGCGCGTCGGCGTTGGGTGTGGTCACGGTGAGAGAGAACGGGTTCTTGGATCTGGGGGGGGGCTGACGGAGCAACGTTCGGGTGTTATTCCGGACGGGGCATCCTGAATGTGCAAGGGGGCCGTGCGGAAATAAGCGGTCTGACGGTGGGCATGTCGGATCAACCGTTGGCAGGCGGCGTGTGTGAGCTGAATCTGACGGGCGGCATGTTGACACACCGCACTGGCAATGGCTACGGAATAACGATTGCGAGGTCCTATACGAAAACGTCCACGGCGTTAGCCACCTTTACGATGACGGGCGGTCTGCTGGACCAGGCGATGATGCTGTGGTATGGCAACTGGACGCAGAACGGCATTATTCTCGGGAAAGTCGGGACCATGGCCAATGTCGGAGGGACAGCCCTTGCCACGTTTTCGATCAGCGGAGGCACGGTGACAAATTCTGGACAATTCATCTTGGGAGGCGGCCCTGGTGCCACCGGGGTGGTGGTCCAGACGGGCGGCACGATCCAGCAGGCTTCGGGAAGTCCCGCGGCACAGTCGTATCTGACGATCGGCTGGGGTGGAGGTTGTGGCCTCTATACCCTTGCCGGCGGTTCCGTTACCGCGAAGCGGAATGTGTTTGTCGGCGGTCTTTTCACGAGTGATCTGGGGTATGTGCCGACCGATATCGCCTTCACAAACGACAGTATGGGCACGCTGCGGATCGACAGCGGGAGTTTCGCGGTGACGAACGCGAATCTCTATCTGGGCAGGAACGGGACCGGCACGCTGGTCATCGGCACGAACGGGGTTTGTACGGCTAAGGATGTGTCGCTGGGAACCAACACGCAGTCGACGGTGCGTTTCGAGTTCGGCCCGGACGGCACCGGCACGCTGACCGCCTCCGGGAAACTGACCGTGGGCGAGAGTTCCAAACTGGAAGTCGACACCACGGCGTATACGGGCAACGCGGCCCGGATCAAGCTGATCGACTGCTCGACTCGCGAGGGCGCGTTCGCCCCGGAGAACATCACGCTCCAGGGGCGCGGTTTTGTTCGGCAGGACAAGGACGAGGACATCTGGCTCTACCGTGTCAAGGGGACGGTGGTCGGGATCCTTTAGCCGGCAGGGCAAACGCTAAGGCGACTGATACAGGGGGGCTAGTGCGGACGCTCGTTTTCCCTGCTTCATATAATGCGATTGTGATTTTTGGATGACTGGGAGAGCAGGTTGGCGGTGTGACGATCTACAAGCGCGCAAGGAGACCATGGCGATGAATAAGAAACACAAAGTTGAAACAGGACCCATGCTGCTGGCTAGCGTGGCGTTGGCGGCTGTGATGACGGCGGCCGAGGCGCTGTCGGTTAACGTGACGTGGCAGGGGCCGGTCGAGGGGGCCGGCGAATGGAGCGTGACCAACAACTGGCCGGGCGGCAACTTGCCGGCTCCCGCCGACTATGTGTATGTCCCGCCGAGCCGCACCGCGGTTGTAGACGCAGGAACAACGACGACGGTGACGAGGATTTACGTCGAGAACTCAAGCCTTGGCGCGGGGAACCTCCGCCTCGACGGGGGTGCGCTGACGAATGTGGCGATCCTCTCGGTCGGCACGTCGGCGAGTGCCACACACACGGGCCGGTTGGAGATCGTCCGGGGGTTCTGTCAATCCACTCCCACAGGTTATTTGACCGTCGGCGATTACGGGCGGGTCGAGATGACGGGCGGGGAAATTTCAAACGCATACGTTTACCTGGGCGGCAGTTCAGGCAGGTTCACGCAGGATGGCGGAACAAACCGAGTGACTGCTCTTTACGTCGGTTATAATGGGTTCGGCAGTGGGCAGTACTTTTTGAACGGCGGTTTGCTGGATTCTCCGTCGGTGACTATCGGAGCTGGCAATTACGGGCAGAAAGGGTATATGGAAATGAACGGAGGCGCGCTTTCGCCGCTCGTTTCATTTGCGATTCCCCAGAACACCTTGAACACGGGAGAACTGGTGCTGAATCACGTCACGAATGCGATCAGTACGCTGGCGATCGCGGGCGGTGGAAACGGCACAAGGCACAGCTATACCGGCAGCGTGACGATGACCGGCTGTGACATCGCGCTGACCGCGCTCGGAATGGGCGATCACCTGTCGAACTGCTGCGCGCGGCTTCTGATCGACGGCGGGCGGCTGTGGTATAAGAACAGTCCGGCTCTTCCGGGAGTTTGGGGGAATCAGGCGATCCTGACCCTGACGAACGGCGCGACGTTGCTGATTTCGTCCACAGAGGATATCGCTCTTTCCGCTAACAGGAACTTGACGGTCGGAAACGGTGGGGAGCTTCGGATCCATGGCGGAACGGTCCGGATTCAGGATCGGTTGTTCATGTATGACGGCGGAAAGATCGAGATGACGGACGGCGTTTTAACGCCCGCGCGCGTCTACTCGGGTGGCGGGTCTCTGACGACGCCCTTTACTTTTTATATGAAAGGCGGGCTATTTAATCCGCCGCCGAACCAATGTTATATCGGCGGCGACGGGAATCAGTTGCCGGTTGCGCAAAGTCAGATTCCGGTCACGTTTATCCAGACAGGCGGCGTGGTCAGCAACACTGCCGTTGTGCTCTCACTGGCTTCGACGAACGCCGTGTCTCGATATGAGATCAGCGGCGGCGCGTTGGCCCCGAACCTCACGTTTCAAATCAACGTTCCCGGTGTTTCCGAGCTATGCGTCAAAGGTTCGGCTCCGGATTTGACGATGAGCTATATTAATGACCAGAACGCGCGTTCTTTCCTGCTGGAGTGCGTGCTGGACAAGAGCCTGGGGCACCTCGCGCCCATGCGGTTCACGAGCTCGGCCGGCTACCGCTGCGGGCACCTGCGCGCGCGGTTGGACGGCGGCGTTCTGCTCTCGGCGACGGACACGTTCACCGTCATGAAAAAGCTGAGCGGGACTTTCACCGCCGCGCGGAACTACCTCTCGGTGCCGGACGCGGGCCTGTGGACGACCTCGCTGGTGGCGGGTGCGACGGAGTCGGCGATCACTCTGGCGGGGAAACAGGCCGAGCTTGTGATGCATGGCACGCAGAGCGCGTCGTTTGCCGCCGTTCCGATGGGCCACGTGACGGTGGGCAACGTCGCGACGAATTTCCTGGTCGAACTGATCATCCGGCTGCGCGCGACCGCCGCGGACGGCTCGGAGCTTGCGCCCGAAAGCTTGGCCGTGCTGGCGAGCGATCTGGTGGGCGCCGGCTACACGAACTCGGCCGCCGAAACGTCGGGGATCTATAACCTGAAAGTCTCGATCCCGCAGGAATACGTAGTGCCGGGGAATGCCTTCTTCGCGTGGGATTTCACGCGGACGGCGGGAGTCAAAATGATCGGCACGGTCACGACCAACGCGCTGGTCAACGCCGTCCGAGTCGAAGCGGTCAAGACGGTCGGCAAGGGCACCGTGATTTTCGTGCTGTGAGACGCGGCCCCGCACCTGAAGGGCCGCAGCCGGGATTGAGAGGCCCGGGCTGCGGCGCACGCCTGAATAATTCAGTGCGGCGTTGCTTTGCTGCGCGGCTTGGATGCTGAACGCGTCGGGTAGCAGGCAGGCCTCGTTGTAGGGGTTGCCCTCGCAGTTCTGATCCCACATGAAACGTGGCTGATCAGGCGCAGCCACTTTACGTCCATGTTCAGCGCCAGAATGGACCAGCGGCAGCAGAGCAGATCGTTTCGGCAAAGCGGGTAAATGATCGCTTCGCGGGATGCTCCAAAACTAAGTCGAGCGTTGACTCTTTTCCGTCGGTTCTCGTATCATGACAATTGAATTGTCGTGAAACATGACCGCACATCCGACAGGAAGTGGATGTTTCAACGCAGGGGAAGTCGCCGCAGAGGGGGATGTGAATGAGAAACTCGAATGGGGTGTATCTGTATTCGATCGTCCTTGTCATCTTGGCCGTCGCCAGCCTTCGTGCCGACACCCGTGTCTGGTCCAGTGTCACGTCGGGAACCTTCTACTGGACAAACGAGGCCAACTGGGCGGAGGGCGTGGTCCCGCCCAATGACGGCACAGCCGACATCGTTTTCAGCAACTCGATGGCGACCGTCTCGACACCCTATACGGTCAAGATCAACGGGAACCGGAGTATCAACCGCCTCAAGTTCCTGCGCAACGGTAACGCAAACTCAAAGCCGGTGCTGAGTTCTGTCGATACCAACACCCTGATTTCCCTCGGTGCCGGAGGCCTCGCGCTGGACTCCTACACGGGGGTCGCCGCACCTTACAGTACAGATAAAAGCATGCCTTCGCCCGAATGGTATACGCCCCTTCGTTTGACAGCTTCGCAGAGCTGGTTTGTTGAGCAGGATGGTTATGAGCATGGCCACCTGCATATGTATATTCGAGATGCGATTAGTAGTGGAGAGGATGTCCTTTGGGCGATAGGCGGGCGGACGTTCCTTTCGTTCCTGAGCGGACACTCGTCCAATTTTTTGGGGCGTGTTGTGCTGAACGGGCGGGTCAATTTCGCAGACCCCACGCAGTTTTCACGGCTGGGAACCCGTCCCATCCAAGTCACCAACATCAGCAATCTGGTCGCGGAAGTCTCCGCCTCGGCTCCTGTGCTGAGATTTTCCCACACCGCCAGCGGCTCGTTCTTCTTCAACAATGCCTTGGAGTTTGCCCTGACCAACACGAGTTCTACTTTTGGGCTCAACCTCGTTGGAAACACCTTTGACATCACCTTGCAGATGACGAACACGTGGAGCGGGATCACGTTGACCGACAAGTTCTCTATTACAGGGCCTATTGTTTTTTCCGATTCGGTTAAGCTGGTACTCTCTGGAGATAACCAGGGTCTTGTCACAAACAATGCGGCCCGCATCGCAGTCCAAAATGTCGTGGTTGTCCTGAACCACACCAATGCTTGGGGGCCGAAGAACAGCATGAGAACCTATCTCGGCAGGCCCAACAGCAACGTGGCCGGAACTTACGCGGGACTGCTGGCAACCGATGGAAAGGATGTGCTCTCCCCCATTTCAGTTCCTGTTTCCAACCAAGGTGTAAACGATTATGTGAGCGCGAACCAACATCCGACCATGCCGATTCTCGTGGGGCTGTCGGGGCCGGGCAGCGTCACCTTCTCAGGCTCGCTCGGCAACGAAGGTGCATTTCCGAACGAGCATCAATACCGCCTGACGGCACCATCAAACGGCTTGGCGCGTTTCACAGGCACCGTCGCCGGCGGCACCACGCTTCCCGTTCAGATTCTGGGTTTGGGCGATGTGGGGCTTTACGCCACAAACACCGCCATGAAGCAGGGTGTGTACGTGCGGAACGGGCGCCTTCTGCTTGGAAGCAACAAAGATGCGGCCGGCACCAAGCCGATTGTGCTGGGCGACGTCGTTCCTGTTTCGACGAATGTGCGTCTGCTTGCGATGGTCAACCCCGCAACGGTCTCGGGAGACACTTGGAGCACGAACGGAAGCAGCGGCACTTACACGTTCAAGACGTCCGCGCCCAATGTGGACGGTGTGAAGCCCGTGACGGGGGACCGCATCCTTGTGAACGAGATGTTGAACGCCTATCGGAACGGCATCTACGTGATGACCGCCTCCAACATCTGGACGCGTGCCGAAGACCTGAATGAGACGAATGAGTTTGTCCACGGCTTGCGGGTAAAAGTCGCGGAAGGTGCCGCCAACGCTGGTAAGGCCCTTTTCCTCTTCAACTATGAAGACCTGAGCCCGCTCAACACCAAGTTCAGGCTGAATTGGAGCAACCATAATATCGCCTTCCACTACGAGGCCGAGGCGGAACCGGATGTTGAGGTTTTGACGGACGGGGCAGTGACGGTCACCAACGCGATCAACGTTGTCGACAACAAGAGCGCCGGGCGCAGCCTCATCGGAGGCAACACGGCTGACGAGTCGGTCTTTACAGGGAACATCGCGTTGTCGCGCGCCGTGACCCTGAGCGCCGTTCAAAACGGCCTTGTGCGCATGACCGGCGCCTTCACGGGCAGTGGCGATATTATCAAGGCCGGGGCCGGCACGGTCCGTTTGACCGGCACCGATTCTGCCGTAGGCGGCTACGTGCTGGAAGAGGGGACTCTGGCTTTTGGGCAACCCGTCACCATTGCCAAGCCATTGACTTTCACCGCGTCGAACGGCCGCACGGGAACGCTGTCGGTCTCCGGCGACCTGGCCTTCGGGGAAGGCGCTGTTCTCGCCTCAGTTCCAGCCGGACTTGACCCTGCGCTGATCCACACCCTCGTTCAGTGTTCAGGAGGAGCGATACAGGGGACGTTGCCTGTTCAGAGCTTGCCGCTCGACTGGCACGTGCACCAGAGTGCGACGGCTATCACGACCTACTACGCTCCGGGTGGCACGGTGCTTCTGCTGGAATAGCGGGGACAGGCAACGGTGTACTGGACTGAGGGAGCCTTCCGCTCCTGGCCGTTGTTCTCGTCTCTCGCCAATGCTCGTGGCCGCATTGTTGCTGGCGGGCAAGCGGATCAAGTTTTGGCAAATGTTAAGAGGACTGCCTGTATTTCATGAGGAGCGGTGAGGGTTCTTTCGGAAAAGAGGTTTTTGTGCGCGCCTGCGGACGGTAGGGAGCACCTCCGTCCCTTGTGCATGGGGTCTGGGGGGCGGGCCTTTGTTCCGGTCGCGGGATAGTGTTTTGCTGGTGTCGGAGTGATCATACAGGGGGACCATATGGTGAGCTTAAAGGCGGATGGGGTTGCTGTGGGGCTGGCGGTCCTGGTGGGAATTCTCCCTTCCCGGGCGGCTGTCGAGGGACGTTATGTGCGCCTCGATGCCTTGACCCACACGATGGAAAACTGCGAATGGGAGGTCTTCTCAGCGGGCAATAATCTGTTGCGGGGTCATCCTGAAATGCTGAGTTCCGGTAAAGGGTGGGGCTTTTACGGCGCGGACGAGACGATGAGCATCCGGCGCAATCTTGTTGACGGCAACACCAACACGGCGCAACGCTGCACGACCCGCCCCCCAGATCCAGGCACGAGCTGGGCGGGAATGGAGGCCGACCTGGGCGGAACCGTACGGATCGACAAGGTGACGTTCCATGTGTCGCGCTGGGACAATCCGATGATCCGGAAATGGTTCGACGACCCCGACGGTTGGCGCGTAGTGAGCGTGCTGGATGGGGAGAGGCGCGTCGTCTTCTCGCAGTTGGTGACGCTATTCTCGCCAGAGTACCATGCGGCTAAAGGGGTGATGACGGTTGAGCCCGAGCTTGGAAAGGGTGCCTTTTTGGGACGCAGGGTGGAGTCCGAGACGCGGGGATGGTTCAGCTTGGGCGAGTTCCTGACGGCCTTCCTGTCGGTCCGTCCGACGGCCGTTCCGGCGGATCAGGAACAGCCGCCCCGCCTGGCCGAGTTTGCCCGGCGAAATACGCCTGCGGCGCTGGCTTCATTTGCGGAACGTTTTTTTGCCGATCTGGACCTTGCCGGTCCCGGTCTGGAGACGGTTCGCGACCAGGTCGCAGCAAAACGCTTCGCGGAAGCGCTGGAGTCGTATAAACGCGTGTTTCTTTTGAAGAGGCTGGCCTATTTTGACACGGCGATTCCCGTGGGGCCGCTCTATCTGTTCCCGGCGGATCCCAAGTCTGGGGCCATCATGACGGCCGAGGATCTTATGAATGGAAGGCGAGTGGATCGCAAGGCGCGGACTGTGAACGTCGAGCGTCCGGGAGAAGTGCTGAACTTCAGCGCGTCGCGCATTCCTTGGAATGAGCCGCATCCCCGCAGTTTGCTTCTGGCGTACGCCGCGACCGGCGAGCGCAGGTACCTCGACCGCTGGGCAGAGCTGCTTGACGAGCGTTCGATCTTCTTTCAGCGTTGGGCCGACGGCGGAGATCGGCGCGACTATTTTCCGCTTTCGCAGTTGGGCGAATTTGTCGCTATGATGCGCGACTTGCGGGAAACGCAGAAGCTGCGCCCGTCTTTTGTCGACGAGGTGCCGGCGCTCACGCTCGCCCGTTTCTTGGACCTCTACGCTGAAGAGGCGCCTCCGGTCTATTGGCGTCTGGCGCGGCGGACGGTCTTCAATCATCAGTTCAATATTTGGGGCGGCGCCTACTTTGTGTCGAAGCTGCTGGGCGATTTCTATGTGGGCCAGCGTATGGGGCGGGAGATGGAGGACCACTTCCAGCGGCTTTGGACGCTGGCCATGACGCGCGACGGCTCGATGATCGAGGTCGCCGACTCGGGGCATGTGCCTTGTCCGCTCGGTATGCCGGCCTACCGCTACATGCAGATGAAGCGCGATCAGCCGGCTTGGTTTACGCCGGAGTTGGAGAACTATTTCCTTTACGGTTACCGCATGGCTGCACGGTACACGGTCCGTTTCATTGCGCCGTGCGGACTCGAGCACCGTTCGGGTGAAGACGGAGACTCATATCTTGAAAGAATGCATCAGCTTCTCATGCGCCAGCCGGGCGACAAGAGCATAAAACCCTTTCTGTCGGAATACACCGATTCGCCGGGAAGCGAGACGCTGGCTGGAACGATCCTCGGTGAACCTGACGTGCGTGCGATCATTGACACCGTCTATGGGCGAGGCCGGCCGTACGACGCGCTCGACAAACGTAAGCAGGGCAATTATGCGGTGGTGACGAACTGTTATCCCGGAAGCTATCAGGGACTCCCGAAAACGGTCTGCGACTACATGCCTTACGCGGGCATCCACTATCTTCGCCGGGACTGGTCACGCGATGCGTCGTTCGTCGAGATGGTCTGCCAGCCTCCGGGAGGGAGCGCCAACGACCGCTACATGGACACGCTGGGCGAAAGTTGGTATGGGACCGATTTCTGGGACACCCAGTTCCACTATTGGGATTTCGGCGGCCCGCTGCTGCTGTCGCGACCGCTGCGGGTTGACGGAATGAACCAATGCCAGTCGTTTCAGACGCGTGGCTGGAAGCCGGGGTCTAAGACCGAGCGCTTGGTGGAAGCGCCCGAAAAACCGTTGCCGAACCGCTTTCACTGTTCGTCGCGCTTCGATTATCAAGAATGTTTTTTCGCTGGCGCCTATCAGAATTGGGACCTCGAATATTCGAAAGGCGAAAATCCTCGGAAACGGCTGAAGATCGACGGTGTTGCGGTTACGAACGTGTACACGACCCGACAGCTTGTGCTTATGCATGAGCCCCGGCTGCTGGTGGTTGTTGACCGCGTGCGGTTTGCCGACGGCGCTTCGCACCGGTTGAGCGCGAATTATCTTCTGTTGCCGACGGTCCCGGTTGCCCAAGCCGAACTCGACGGCGCTCGCGGCGAGTTCCGGCTGTCGCGCTCAAACGGCGCGCAACTGACGGTCCGCCAGTTCGGCTGTCAGGGCCTTGCGTATGAGTCGCTCAGCCCGATCAAGGGCCGCCCCTGCGTTAAGGCGCAGTGGACCGCGCAAGGCGAAACGGTGTTGGTCAGCCTGATGGAGCCGAGGCGTGACGCTGCTGCACCATCGGTACTGCGCGATGTCCGCGGCGTCCGCACGGAAGAGGAGACCGGCTTTGACGCTGTGACGGTTGACGGCCAGTCAGTCTATTTCCGCGTGCCGCTCCGCTGTGGCGGCGCGCCGGCATCTCCCGCGCCCGAACGGCTTTCCTTGGCGGTCCAGTCCGCTGACCAGTCGCTGTGGAGCGGCCTGGCTTTGGGAGGCGGCCATGTTCTTTTCGGTAAAAAACGGATGACTCTCGGGCTGGAAGACTGCGAATTCGACGTGACCCGGCGATTGAAGTCGCCCAAGCTGACGCCGGTCTTGCGGCCGATTGATCCTCCTTCCTTCTTGCCGGAAACAGCGGTTTTTGTGGACAAGTTGGCGGTTTCTATTGTCTCTCAGACACCGGGCGTGGAGATCCGCTATACGCTGGACGGACGCGAGCCGACGGCGGCTTCGCCTCGGTACGCGGGCCCGTTTTCAATTGACCGGTCATGTCAGATTCAGGCCCGTGCTTTTCGTCCCGGTCAAACGGAGATCCCTTTTGCGACCGACGGCACGCGCGTCAGCGATGTGAGCTTCGCGCAGTATACAAAGGAGCCCGTGCGTCCGGCTGCGGCGGTCGCGACTCTGCAACCGGGACTCTCCTACGACTATTTGGAAGGGCGCTGGATGCGCCTGTTCGGTTCGGCCGACCGCATGCCGGCGCAGCGGTCGGGTACGGTGTCTCGTCTGTTCGACGTGGGGATGCGGCAGTGTGACGGGCCTTTTGCGGTCCGTTACAGCGGCTATCTCGACGTGCCCGAAACGGGTGTCTACACGTTCCACGCGCCGAAGGAGAGTGTCCATAACGGATGCGAGCCGGGGTATGACCTTCGGGTTTTTGTGGATGGCGAGGAGTGGCGTCCGGGACAGATGTGGCATGGCTTGGGTTTGTGGTCGGTTCCGCTGGCAAAAGGAGCGCATCGTTTGCAGGTGGTCTTTGCCGACGCGCGTGAAAAAGAGATCGAGCTCCAGCGCATCGACTACTGGTGGGGCTATCCGTCGCCGTGGGTGGTCTGGCGCGGCGTCGCGCCGGTTCTCGAGCTCTCGGGACCCGGGCTGGCGCGCCAGCCGGTTCCGGCGTCGTGGCTGAAGCGCTGAACGCGCGTGCGGCTGAGCGTGGCGCGGTAAGCGGGAATGGATGGCAAGGCAGTCAAGGGACGATGATATGAAAAGCATGCTGTGTTTGCGGCTCATGAGGTTAGGACTCGTGCTGGTTTTCGGTTTGTCGTCCTTTGCGCAGGAGCCGCGCGTGCCGGTTGATTCGAACAAGGTTGTTTTTGTGAGTGACACCCACATCGACAGCCGCGGTTTGGCGCGCGGACAGCACGATGCCCTCAGGGACCTGAAAACGTGTGTGCGGCAGATTGCGGAGATGATTCCGCGTCCTGCCGCGGTCTTGCTGCTCGGTGACTTGACTGAGAACAACACGGTCGAGTCGTTCCGGTTGTTCAGAGAGGTGCTTGCGCCGTGGGACAAGGCGGGGATTGCGTACTACCTGACCCTCGGCAACCACGAAAAGGCCGACACTTTTTTCAAGGCCCTGCCGGAATTCCGGACCCGGACCGCGGTTCTGGGCGGTGCGGTGACGCAACTCATCGAGTTGCCGTTGGCCGACTTTGCCTTGATCGAGACTGTCGGCATCGGCAGCCCCGACTGGTTCGGCGGGGTGCGGGAGGGGGACAAAGCTTGGCTGAACGCTGTCCTGAAGAACCATGCGTCGAAACCGCTGTTCGTCTGCGGACATCATCCGGTCGACCGGAACCCCGCAGACGCAGATCTGCGGCAGGCCGGTGCATTCCAGGCTTGGGTCTATGGGCATTACCACCAGATGCGGGCGGAACAGACAAAGGACGGGATACGCACGGTGGGTGTTCCCTCGACCAGTTTTCCCGTCCAGTCCAGCGGATATTATGTCTTGGAGATGGAACAGAAGAAGGGGTCTGCCGAGTTCCATTTCACGTTTTTCGCGACCGATCCGGGCAATGCGAAACACGGACAGGAGGTGCTTGCTCTTCCTCCGTTCCCCGCAACTTCCGCACAAGCCCGCTGAGCGGAACGGTCAACTTCTTGCCCTGATGGTGTTTGCCCTAGCAGCATGTGCCCGTCCGTGGCGGCTTGACATCATTTCTGGCCGGAGATCACAACCCGGAACCCGAGACAGTAGGCTGAACTGGAGACATAGGGTTGTTCGCAGTCGCGGGATGAGCATAAGCCGAAAATGGACACGAGGTTCCATGCGCCTCCGCGGTGGACGCGCGGGGTTGTGGCGACGTCGGGGCCGCGGGGATTGGATAAGGGGGATGTGGAATAATATCCGCAGTTCGAATCCATGCGGTCCCAGCAGAATTCCGCCACGTTGCCTGTCATGTTGTAAAGGCCGTAGCCGTTGGGCGCGAAGGCGTTGACCGGGTTGAGGTAGGGGGATCCGCCCGCCATATAATCCGGGTGATATCCGTCCGTCGGATTCACGTCGTAGGGCATCCAATTCTTCATGCTGGACCAGTAGTTGGCATAAGTGTGGCTGATCGTGTTGCCGCCCCACGGGAAGCGCTTCCCGGTCAGGCCGCCCCGGGCAGCCTTTTCCCACTCCGCCTCGGTCGGCAGGCGGTAACCGTTCGCTTTCCAGTTGCAGTAGGGGGCATGCTGCCCGGACTTGTAGACCTGATTGAAATCCCAGAGGGTATAGTAGGCGGGCAGGTGTCCCTCCATTTCGCTGCGGGCGTTGCACCACTTGACCATGTCGTACCAGCACATCCCGTAAGCCGGGTAATTTGTTTTTCCGCTTCCGGCGAACGTGTAATCGTATCCGTGAGTCAATGACCAGTCGCGGACTTGGGTCCATTTCTCATAGGTGACCTCGTAGCGGTCGATGTGGAATTCGTCGAGGTAGACCGTGTGGACGGGCAGACCTTCTATGCCGGTCCACTCCGTCGCAAAGGTGTCTCCCATCTGAAAGCTTCCCGCCGGTATGCGAACCATGCCCTCCGATGCGGGTGTCGCGAGATTGACCGTTACGGAGTCGCTGTATCTAAAACCGAACGGATTCAGAGCCTTGCACTTGTACGTGCCGATGGCCTGTGGTCTCATGGTGAAGGAGAGAATGGGACTCGTTTTACCGGGGAGGACATCGTTGTTTTGGTACCACTCGTAGCGAGGTTCGGGAGACCCGCTGGCGCAGGCCGACAGAACGACTGTTGTATCTTGCGTTGCGGTGACGCCGACCGGTTGGAGCGTGAACCGGGGTTGGGATATGGGCGCTTCCGGCCAGAGCCAGACAGTCACGGGGATCACGCGGTGAAGCAGGGGCCAGGACTGTTGCGTTCCGCCTACGTAAAACGTGTTGCTGCCGACGGGGGCCAGTTCGGAATGAAAACTGTAGCGGTCGCAGAGGCTGAACTGATACCGGCCCTCCTCCGCGTGCCAACTGCCGGAGAGTTCCGGTCCCCTTCCCATTGTCAGTGAGATATCTGCGATTCCATGGAAACGGACGGTGAACTTTGTTTTCAGATAAACGTGGATTTTGCCGCTAAAGCCATTTCCTCCTGAGGCTCTCTGCTGGGTATACGGGGCCGAAAAAGACTCGCAGGTGGGGTTGGATTGGTGCCCGATGTCAGTGGCACACACGCATTGTGTGAGTTCAGACACGTCGAGGTCGGAAGAAACGGCCTTGTCGGACACTGCCTCCGCGTATAGGTCAACCTGATTGAGATAATAAGAGACACCAACGGGAACGCCTTGCCAATAGCCCACTATACTGCCTAAGAAGACGGGGGCCGAGAGACCGTACATGGACGCCATGTCGGCGACTTTGACCGCTTGCCCCGTCATTGCGCCTCCGAAAGTCAGATGGCCGTTCATTTGCACGTCGCGAGATTCGGTAATCCGCGTGTTTAAACATTCGATCTTTTTGTTTTTGATGGCGAATGAAAAATTCGCGAGTTCTCTCAGGTTGAGCTTGATAACGCCATCGAACGAGACGTTGTTTGCAGAGGATTGAACGACAGCAGTTGGAAAAGTCTTGTACACGCCGTAGGTGTATGAATAGCTGTTGAGGATCGGCAACACGTGTGCGTCAGGGCTCAGCGACTGCACCGCCGCACCGCTGCCCGGGTCCACCCACTCGAATTGACTGCTCTCGAAAGTGCCGCTTGTGAGCAGTTCCGTTAAAGGCACGTCGGTCGTGTAAACGGTCAGGCGGTTCAACAAGGTGTCCTCTTGCAGGCTGGTCACGCGGCGGTAAAACAGGTTCTCAACGTCGTCGTTCACGAGGAGCATGCCCGGCGTGATGCCGTGTGCGGCCCCCGAGTAGGAGAAGACCACCCGGTCGCTGGCGATCTCGATGATCGCGAGTTCGGAGGCAAGGGGCTTTATGGGGCGCGGGCGAAGGCTCGATGCGGGCGCGCTTCCCCCGACCACCAGCACGTTTTCGGCGACGGTGACGGGCTCTTCGAGGCTGAACGACCAGCTTTCGACCGTCGAGTTGGTTCTCGTGTCGAAGCAGACGAAGGAGACCGTCACGGTAGTGCCGTAATCGCCCCAAGCGCTTGTGGGCGTATAGGTGAACGAGTTTGTCGTGACCCGGGTGTTCGCGTTGTTTGCCGGCAGCAACGAGACCCCGTTGACGATGAGGCGGAAGGCATTGGTCCGAATGCCGCTCTCATCCTCCAGCGTGACCTCGATGGGAGCGAGGCGTCCAATCCCGACCATCCCGTTTAGCGGATACCGGTATTGGATCGTTGGCCCTCTCGTGTCTAATTCTCGGACTTTAAAGAATCGGTTCTTGTCCGATGAAAGCGACCGCATCTTGCCGGTGAGGGCTGTCGTAGCCAACGGCACCGAATGGGCCACAATCCATGGGCCCGCCACGTTTGTGGCCGTCAGGACCTCGTAGAAACTCTCAGGGGCAGACATCCAAGACAGGTCCGCTTGGGTCTGACTGTTAGTGCTCGATGTCTGCAAGAGTAACAGCAGGTCATCGGTTCCATACGCAAGTGGTGAAACCAGCGTATAGGTTAAAGCGAATAAAAGACGTAATCGCACGAATGACATGTTTACCTCCCCGATTCGAAATAACATCTATAATTTAGGCATTTGATTTGTTACTGTCAATGTGTATATGTGAAAAGAGAATACCGGGCGCGGCCTTTTTGCATTGGCCTTTTTCCCGCATCGGCCCGTTGGGGCCGCCGCGGGGTTGGTCAATCCGCTTGGTGGCGCAGCCTTGACACCTCCAGCGACTGTTCCGTGACCTCCTCGACGAGGAGTATGAACCTCTTGTAGGTTTCGACCTCGCTCGTGACGGCGGCGAGGTTTTCCGGGCGGAAATGCTCTGGCCGGCTCCGGCCTCTGCGCGTGTAGCTGAGCTGGTTGAACGGGTTCTTCTTTTCCGCCGGGGTGCGGTACTGCACCGTCAGCGTCCCCGGGCGCATCGGGCCGAGTCTCGCCATCCCGGTGGTGCTGGAGGCCATTCGCGAACAGAACGCTTACTGCAGGAACCTCGCCCGTCACATGGACTACGCCTCCAAAGCCGCGCTGGGTGTGCCTGTCGGCAGCGGCTATGTTGAGTCCCTCAGCTTACCATTCCAGAACCGCCTCAAACGGACCGGCCAGTTCTGGATGGAAAAGGGCTTCGCCGCCCTGCTCCGCATCATCGTCAGGTACTGGAATGGCGAACTCGGTTCCCTGTGGCTGGCTTCCGCCACCTGACTCAAGTCAATGCAACGAGGTTGCGCCCGCTGAGCGGCTCTGTGGAAATGGAAGGTTGACTCTTTTTATCCGGGGTCCATAATAACCCCATTTGAATCTTGTGAAGTTTTGTGGGCATGTTTGTGAAGTGCGACTCAGCGACACGCGAAGGGATGGCCACGATGAAAAAGAAACGCAGGATCATGGGTGGTGTGCTGACCAGTGTGGTATTGGCAGTCATGCTGACAGGCGGCAAAGCGTTGTCGGCAACGATCGAGTGGCTGGGACCGGAGGGCGAGTTCAACGAGTGGAGCGTAACCAACAACTGGCCGGGTGGAACGCTGCCGGTTACCAACGACGTGGTGAATATCCGGTATGGACGCAAAGCGGTTGTCGGCACGGGCACGGTTGTTGACGGAGCGACCCTTTATGTCGCCAACGGGAACAACAAGACGGGAACGCTGCGCCTCGACGGCGGCCTTTTGACAAACGTGCTGATGTATGTCGGCAACGGAAACAGCACTGCCGTTAACACGGGGTGCATGGAGATTGTCAGTGGCGCTTATGTGTCCTCAAACGCCTTAATTCTGGGAAACTCGAGCGGCCATGCCTGGGTCACGATGACCGGCGGTCTGGTGTCCAACCGGAACGTTGTCCTTTCGGGCAAACTGAGCCGGTTCGTGCAGAGCGGCGGCACCAATATGGCGGGCCCCTATCCCAGCACGGGGGGACAGGGCGCGTTCGAAATCTGGAGCAATGCAGGAGCGTACAGTGAGTATGTTTTGGAAGGCGGGACGCTGCGCGTCATGGCGGGTGATCAACCGGTCCTTTATTGTCGGGGAAACCTTGGCTCTCTGAGCAGGCTGAGAGTCAGCGGAGATAGCCAGCTGATCGTTCCGGGCGGGATCTTTTTCCCGATCGACTCGTTCGGACGGGGTGAAGGGTATTTCACCCGTTATACCAACACGCTGCCCGTCATCAACATCGCCAATGGAGGCAATAACCGTCACAGTTACACGGGTATTGTTTCTATCGTCGAGTGCGACGTCAAAGTGCCCGGCTTTAACGTGGCCGGCGGCAACTCGAACTCGCACGCCCGGATTCTGGTGGATGGCGGCCGGTTGTGGGTCTCGAACGAGTTGTCGCTATGTGCCAACACAGACATCCCTTTGGGCAAACGTGCGATCCTGTCGTTGACAAACAGCGCGACGCTGCTGGTCTCGCTCACAGAAGATGTGACGGCGTCGGCCTCTAGAGACCTTTTTGTGGGGAACGGCGGAGAGCTGCTGATATGTGGGGGGACGGTTCTGATAGCAGACCGGTTTCGCATGAGGGCTGGCGGCAGGTTTGAGATGACGGACGGCGTGTTTCGTCCCAAGCGCGTTTGTTCAGAAGGCTCTGCGTTGACAACCCCCGGCATCTTTTACATGAAAGGTGGGCTTTTCTGCCCAAGCGGTTCATGTTTGATTGGCGGTGACGAGAATACGGCGGGCACCTCCTACAGTCAGGTCCCGGTCACTTTTATCCAGACGGGCGGGGTGGTCAGTAACAGCGCCCTTGTTCTGGCGCGTGACTCGACGAACGCCGTGTCGCGATACGAGATCAGCGGCGGCGCGCTGGCTCCGAACCTCACGTTTCAAATCAACGTTCCCGGTGTTTCCGAGCTATGCGTCAAAGGTTCGGCTCCGGATTTGACGATGAGCTACATCAATGACCCGAACGCGCGTTCTTTCCTGCTGGAGTGCGTACTGGACAAGAGCCTGGGGCACCTCGCGCCCATGCGGTTCACGAGCTCGGCCGGCTACCGCTGCGGGCACCTGCGCGCGCGG
>Ga0075012_10002218_pt1 | contig 19253 bp, 14 predicted proteins | sample All_14_2_FD_71474 | JGI IMG/M metagenome (GOLD analysis project Ga0075012, IMG submission 71474) | Freshwater microbial communities in response to fracking from Pennsylvania, USA - Allegheny Zone_MetaG_DW_15 | ecosystem: Environmental > Aquatic > Deep subsurface > Groundwater > Drilled... | reverse complement strand
GGGTTGAGGCGTCTTATGCGCAATACGAGCGCGATCTTGACCTGAAAACGCGCCGTTTGCAGCTCAGTTCGGTCGAGTTGTCGCACGTGAATGATCGCCTGCGCCACGAGCTTGACAGCCGCACGCGCGCCATGGCGTCGCTGCGCGACACCGCCGATGGCCTGAGGCGCCAACTGGACCCGGACATGCCCGCGCTGCGCGACAACGATCTGGAGTCGCTGTCGCAACTGATGTCAGACCTGGTGACGCAGCGCGAAGCCAGCCAGCGTGACTTGCAGTTGGCACTGGGCGACCTGGCCAACCAGAAGTTTGCGCTGGACCAGCACGCCATCGTCAGCATCACCGATCTGGCCGGTGACATCACCTACGCCAACGACCAATTTTGCGAAATCAGTGGGTACGCGCGAGAGGAGTTGCTGGGCCAGAACCACCGGATGATCCATTCCGGCGTGCAGCCGAAAGCCTATTTCCGCCATCTCTGGCAAACCATTCTGGCGGGCCAGGTCTGGCATGGCGAGTTATGCAACCGGGCCAAGGACGGCAGCACGCACTGGTTGCAGGCGACGATTGTCCCGATGCTGGACGACGATGGCGCGCCCCGGCAATTTATTGCCATTCGCACCAACATCACCGAGCGCAAGGCCATGCAGGCGGCGCTGGTGGCCGGTGAAGAGCGTTTGCGCCGCATCACCAACGCCGTGCCAGGTGTCGTGTTTCAGTGCCAGGTGGGGGCGGGCAACATTCGTTACACCTTCCTCAGTGATCGGTTGCGGGACATTCGTGGCTTGGATCCTGACGCTTTGATGGCCAATGGACGACTGGCGTTCGAGCAAATTCCACAGCCGGATCGCGAGCGCGTGTATGCGGAGGTGCTGGCGGCTGGTGAGCGCCGCGAGGGGTGGCGATCCGACTACCCGGTGTGTTTGCCAGACCGGGGCACGCGCTGGATCAGTTCCGAAATTCTCCCCGACCCCGTGCCCGCGCCCGATGGGTCAACCGTGTTCACCGGCATCTGGCAAGATGTGACGGCGGTCCGGGAAGCCGGTGATCGCCTGCGCGAAGTCACTGAGAACATTCCGGTGGTGGTCTTGCAATACCGGCTGTGGGCGGATGGTCGACAGGGTTTTGTGTTTTGCAGCTCGGTGATGGAGGTGCTGTGCGGGTTGTCCTGCCAGGCCGCGCTGGACGATGCCCGGTCGTTTCTGAAGTTGATTCATCCGGACGATCAGGCAAGTGTTGTCCGCTCACTGAACGATTCGGCGCGCAGCCGCGAACGCATTGCGCTTGATTTCAGAATGCGCCACCAGCACACCGGTGCGTTGATCTGGGTGCATGGTGAATCCATGCCCAGGACCGCGCCCGATGGCGGCGTGTTGTGGAATGGTTATCTGGCGGACATTTCCCAAGCCAAATGGGCCTCTGAGGAACTGCAGCGCGCCAAAGAGGCCGCCGAAGTGGCCAGCCGCGCCAAGTCGGATTTTTTGGCCAACATGAGCCATGAAATCCGCACTCCCCTGAACGGGGTGATTGGCATGACCGAGCTGGTGCTGGACTCCCATCTGACGACCGAGCAGCGCGAGCAACTGGACATCGTCAAACTGTCCTCTGACGCGCTGTTGCGGGTCATCAACGACATTCTGGACTTCTCAAAAATCGAGGCTGGCAAGCTGCAGATCGAACAGATTGATTTCGACCTCGGTCGCCTGATTGGCGAGACGCTCAAGGTGCTGGTGGTGCCCGCGCAGACCAAAGGCCTGCAGCTGTTGTGTGATCTGGATCCGGCCACGCCTGCCAGCGTGGTGGGCGACCCCGGGCGCTTGCAGCAGATCCTGATGAACCTGATCGGCAACGCGATCAAGTTCACGGACCGGGGTGAAGTGGCGTTGCAGGTGCGTGCCCAGCCGGAGTCACCCCGCCAGATTCGGCTGTTGTTTTCGGTCCGGGACACCGGCGTGGGCATCGACGCGTCCAAACTGGAGAGCATTTTTGAGGCTTTCTCACAGGAAGACAGCAGCATCACCCGGCGTTTTGGTGGCACGGGTCTGGGTTTGTCGATCTCGTCACGGTTGGTGGCGGCCATGGGTGGGCACATGTCGGTCAACAGCCAGTTGGGCCGGGGCAGCCAGTTTGATTTTGATCTGCCGGTGGCGATCAGCCCTCACGCGGTCGCCCACCGGGACCTGCCAGACATGTCGGCCATGGCGCCTTCCCTCAGTTCGGCCCGGACACGGGACGCCGCTGCGGGCCTGGATATCTTGTTGGTGGAAGATAACGAGATCAACCAGCGGCTGGCGGTGGCTTTGCTCCAACGCGAGGGGCACCGCATCACGCTCGCCGACAACGGGCAGATGGCCCTGGACACCCTGGCGCGGCAGCGCTTTGACCTGGTGCTGATGGACATGATGATGCCGGTGTTTGACGGGCTGCAGGCCACCCGGTGCTTCCGGGCCACAGAGCGGGGCAGCCGCACCCCGATTGTGGCCATGACGGCCAATGTGATGCCGGGTGACCGTGAGCGCTGTTTGCAGGCCGGTATGGACGACTACCTCGCCAAGCCGGTGTCGATGCCGGAGCTGCATCGGGTGCTGGCCCGCTTTGCATCGGGACAGGCGGTTGCTGATGCCGTTAACAAGTCAACTCAGGTGCCGCAGGCGGGAAAAACCTGTGTGCCGGAGACACAGTTTGACTACGCACTCGCCTTGAAGCGTGTGGACCAGGAGGTGGTTGCGATCATCACCGACACCTTTGTGGCGCAATGGCCGAACGATCTGGCGCAGATGAACCAGGCGCTGGCGCAGGCCGACTGGGCCGCCCTGGCGCGTGTGACGCACGCGCTGCGCGGCATTTTTGGCATGTTTGGTGCGCAGCCCCTGATCGCTCTGGTGGGTGAGATTGAGCAACTGGCCATGACGATCGGCGTCCATGCCGAGGCAGCTGCCCGAGAGGCCGTGGCGTGCAAGCTGGCACAACTGCCAAGCGGGGTTGACCCGTTGCTGGCGGCGCTGCGTCACCATCAGGGGACGGTGTTAAAGTGAAGCGAGCCGCCGTTGGAGGGCTCTCGGCTTTTGGAACCGGACAGAGCCTGCTTAATAAGATGCATCACCATGACCTACAAGGTATTGATTGTTGACGACGCAGAAATCAACCTGATTCTGTTTGACGCGCTGCTCAAGCGCATGGGCAATTGTGAAACGGTCAAGTTTTCAAGCGCTGTTGACGGGTTGGCGTGTGCCAAGCGTGACAACTTTGACCTGATCATCGTCGACTACATGATGCCAGAGCTCAACGGCATGGAGTTCATCGCCGAGTTCCGCCAAACGCCGGGGCGAGAAGACATTCCGGTGCTGATGATCACCGCCAACGACCAAAAGCAGGTGCGTTACCGCGCACTCGATGCCGGGGCCACCGATTTCCTGACCAAGCCGGTCGACAAGATCGAGTTCATGGCGCGCGTCAACAACATGCTGCAGCTCGGGGCCAGCCGCAAGGTGCTGGCGGATCGGGCCACCTGGTTGGCCGAAGAGGTGCGCAAAGCCACCTTTCAGATCAAGGAGCGTGAGCGCGAGACGGTGATACGGCTGTCCAAGGCGGCCGAATACCGTGACCCGGAGACCGGATCGCACATTCTGCGCATGGCCCATTATTCGGAGCTGATCGCGCAAGGCATGGGCCTGCCCCGGGAAGATTGCGAGTTGTTGCTGGAAGCGGCCCCGATGCATGACATTGGCAAGGTCGGCATCGCCGACAGCATCCTGCTCAAACCCGGGCGGCTGACGCCTGAAGAGTTCGAGGTCATGAAACAGCATGCGAAGTTTGGTTATGACATTCTGAAAGGCAGTTCGTCCAGGGTGCTGCAATCCGGTGCGGCCATTGCGCTGGGTCATCATGAAAAATTTGACGGATCAGGCTATCCGGGCGGACTGAAAGGGGAGGCGATCCCGATCTTCAGCCGCATCGTGGCGGTGGCCGACGTGTTTGACGCCCTGACCTCAGAGCGGCCCTACAAGAAAGCCTGGTCAATCGAGCGGGCCAGTGAGCACATCCAATCCAGCGCTGGCACCCACTTTGACCCGCATTGTGTGGCCACGTTTTTCTCGCATTGGGACCAGGTGAGGGCGATTCAGCAGCGTTTCAGAGATGACGATGTGACCACGACTATCTGAAACTTGATAGCAACCAGACCTATATTTTCAAGACCTGGCGACCCATTCAACGCAAGACCAAAACGGGAATGTGGGAGTGCGTCAACACTTGCTGGGTCTCGCTTCCCAGCAGCAGCCGCTTCACCCCCTTGCGGCCATGCGACGCCATCACGATCAGCTCGCACTTGTTCTTTTTGGCAGCGGCGATGATGGCATCGGAGACCACGTCTGATTTCACGATGAGCGCCCGGGTTTTGACGCCTTGCGCCTCGGCAGCCTTTTTCACCTCGTCCACCACCGCCTGGCCTTCTTCGGCCCATTGCTGTTCAATCCGGCCCACCTCGGCCGCTTGCAAGGCCAAACCGCCTTCAAAATAGCTTTGGGGGTAGCGCGGTATCACTTTGACCACCACCAACCCCGCGCCAGCCAAGGCGGCCAAAGAGATGGCACTGCTGACCGCTTTTTTGGACAGACTGGAACCATCCGTGGCGACAAGAATCTTTTGGTACATGGTGATCTCCTCTCGTGGGTAAGAAATAAGCGCTTACCTATACTATCAGCCGGTTTTGTTATTGCCTAGGTACTTTGATGAGTTTTCCCGTTGATTCCGAACGCCCGCTTGCGCTGGCGCCCCAACACGTGGCGACGGGTGCGGTGGCGTTCGGTGGCCCGGGTGTCGTGACCGACCCGGCGTCCGATTCGGCTCAGGCGCTGCAGGTTCTGGACGACGAGCAGGAGTGGTCGGCCTTCAGTCGGCCCGATGCCGCACATGCCGGTTACTGGGAGTCGAACCTCATGATCGAAGGCATGCACTGTGCTGCCTGCGCCTTGACGGTGGAAGATGCGCTCAAGCGCGTTCCCGGCGTGGTATCGGCCGATGTCAGCGCCGGCAGCCAGCGCGCCAAGGTGGTTTGGCAATCTCAGACAGTGTTGCCATCGCGCTGGATGCAGGCGGTGCGCGAGTCGGGCTACCGCGCGTTGCCCGCCAACGATGTCTTTGCCAGGGAGCGGCGCCGGGTCGAGTCGCGCAAAGCACTGTGGCGGTTGATGGTGGCGGGCCTGTGCATGATGCAGGTCATGATGTACGCCTACCCGGCCTATGTTGCCGCGCCAGGCGATTTGTCGATGGAGATGGAGCACCTGTTGCGCTGGGCGTCCTGGGTGCTGACACTGCCCGTCATCCTGTTCTCATGCAGTCCTTTTTTTAGCAACGCCTGGCGCGACATCGTGCATCGACGCATCAGCATGGACCTGCCGGTGGCGCTGGGCATGCTGATCACCTTTGTGGTCAGCACCGCAGGCACCTTTGACCCCGAGGGCATTTTTGGCCACGAGGTGTTTTTTGACTCCCTGACGATGTTTGTCTTTTTTCTGCTGGCCGGGCGCTGGATGGAGCTGCGCCTGCGTGACCGCACCGCGGGCGCCCTGGAAGCGTTGATGAACCGGTTGCCCGACAGCGTGGCCCGGCAAAAGGCCAATGGCGAGTTTGAGCGGGTGCCGGTCCGACGGCTGCAGGTGGACGATGTCATCCAGGTGCGCGCGGGCGAAGCGTTTCCTGCTGACGGTGTGGTGGTGCGGGGGCAGACCTCGGTGGATGAGTCGCTGTTGACCGGTGAGTCGCGCCCTGTTTCACGTGCCGAGGGCGATGCGGTGATTTCCGGCAGCCACAACCTGGCCGCGGTGGTGTTGATGCGCGTGGAGCGGGTTGGCAGTGAAACGCGGTTTGCACAGATCGTCAGTCTGATGGAGAGTGCCTCCACCAGCAAGCCGCATTTGGCCAAGCTGGCTGACACCATCGCCAAGCCGTTTTTGATCGGCGTCTTGGTGGCCGCCGCCTTGTCGTGCCTGTATTGGTGGGACACCGACCCCGAGCGTGCCCTGATGGTGGCCGTATCGGTGCTGGTGGTGACCTGTCCTTGTGCCTTGTCATTGGCAACCCCGGCCGCGATGCTGTCGGCGGCTGGGGCGCTGGCGCAGCGCGGCATTCTGGTGCGCCGACTGGACGCTTTTGAAGCGCTGGCGGCGGTCGATACCGTCATGTTTGACAAGACCGGCACGCTCACCCGTGACGCCATGGTGCTGGGTCAGATCCGGACGCGCGAGGGTGTTGATCCGTCGCAGGCCTTGGCCATGGCTGCTGAATTGGCCCGGCATTCGTTGCACCCGGCCTCCAAGGCCTTGTTGGTGGCGGCGCAGCAGCGTGGGTTGACCGGGCTGTGGCGTGCCGAGGATGTGGCCGAGTTGTCGGGTCGCGGCTTGACGGCGCGACTGGCGCCAATTGACCGTGCCGACCAGGCCATGGCGTTGCGATTGGGCTCTGCAGCGCACTGCGGTGTGGTGCCAACCGGGTCCGACCTGTTGCAGGTTTATGTCAGTGACGAGCATCAGTGGCTGGCCACGTTTGAGCTGCAGGAAGATGTTCGACCCGACGCTGCACCCACCGTGGCTACCCTGAAAGCGCGTGGGCTGTCCGTTCATTTGCTGTCGGGTGACGCCAGCGACGCCGCAGGGCGGGTGGCCGATGCGGTGGGGATCGACGCGTTCAAGGGGCAGTGTTCGCCGCAGGACAAGCTCGACTTCCTGCGACAGGCGCAGGTGGAGGGACACAAGGTGGCCGTCGTGGGTGATGGGCTCAACGACGGACCCATTCTGGCGGGCGCGCATGCCTCCTTTGCTTTTGGCCAGGCCGTTCCGCTGGCGCAGGCGCAGGCCGACTTTCTGGTCTCAGGTAGCCGTCTGGACGATGTGGCGTTGGCGATCGGTTTGTCCAAACGCACACTGAGGGTCGTCAGGCAGAATCTGTGGTGGGCCGCCGCCTACAACGCGGTGTGTGTGCCACTGGCGGTGGCTGGCATGTTGCCCGCGTGGCTGGCGGGCATCGGGATGGCCAGCAGTTCGCTCTTGGTCGTTGCGAATGCCCTCCGGTTGTCGCGCGTACAACTGCCAAACAAGGAGATTTGATGGACATCCTGTATTTGCTGGTACCCCTGTCGGTGGTCCTGGTCTTCTTCATTATTGGTGGTATTTGGTGGGCCATCTATAGGGGCCAATTCGAAGATGTGGACAAAGAAGGCGAGAGAATACTTAAAGACTGAAGGGGAATTTCAGCCATAATTGATGTGTGTCAAATCGGGGGCGCAGGTCAGCCAAGACACTCGGCGTCTCAAACATAGAAGAGGTGAACATGGCATTTGTAAATTCGCAGGCGACGACGTACAACGACAAGGTTGTACGTCAGTTTGCCATCATGACCGTGGTCTGGGGTGTGGTTGGCATGCTGGTGGGCGTGATCATCGCAGCACAACTAGCCTGGCCGGAACTGAACCTGGGTATCGAGTATCTGTCCTTCGGTCGCTTGCGTCCGTTGCACACCAATGCGGTGATTTTTGCGTTTGGTGGCTGCGGTTTGTTTGCCACGTCCTACTATGTGGTTCAAAGAACCTGCCAGGTGCGACTTTTCGGCGAGAAGCTCGCTGCATTTACGTTCTGGGGTTGGCAGATTGTCATTTTGTCTGCTGCGATCTCATTGCCTTTGGGTTTCACTAGCGGTAAAGAATATGCCGAACTGGAATGGCCCATCGACATTCTGATCACGGTGATCTGGGTGTCTTACGCGATCGTATTCTTCGGCACCGTGGGTACCCGCAAGGTCAAACACATCTACGTGGCCAACTGGTTCTTTGGCGCCTTCATTCTGGCGGTTGCGCTTCTTCACCTTGTTAACAGCGCTGCCATTCCGGTCGGTGCGATGAAGTCTTACTCGGCCTACGCCGGTGTGCAGGACGCCATGGTGCAGTGGTGGTATGGCCACAATGCCGTGGGCTTTTTCCTGACCGCAGGCTTCCTGGGCATGATGTATTACTTCATCCCCAAACAAGCGGGTCGCCCGGTTTACTCTTATCGCCTCTCCATCGTTCACTTCTGGGCGCTGATCTTCACTTACATGTGGGCGGGTCCGCACCACTTGCACTACACCGCTTTGCCGGACTGGACGCAATCTGTCGGCATGGTGTTCTCTCTGATTCTTCTGGCGCCGAGCTGGGGCGGCATGATCAACGGCATCATGACCCTGTCTGGTGCCTGGCATAAACTGCGTGACGACCCCATTCTGCGTTTCTTGATTGTGTCGCTGTCGTTCTATGGTATGTCCACCTTTGAAGGCCCGATGATGTCGATCAAGACGGTGAACGCCTTGTCGCACTTCACCGACTGGACGATTGGCCACGTGCATTCCGGCGCGCTTGGCTGGGTCGGTATGGTCACCATGGGGTCGATGTATTACCTGATTCCCAAGTTGTTTGGCCAAAAAGAGATGTACAGCATCAAAGCCATTGAAATCCACTTCTACACAGCCACGATCGGTATCGTTCTGTACATCGCTGCGCTGTGGATTTCTGGTGTGATGCAAGGCCTGATGTGGCGTTCCATCAATGCTGACGGCACCTTGACCTACACCTTTGTGGAGTCCGTCAAAGCCAGCTTCCCGTTCTACGTGTTGCGTTTGATCGGTGGTTTGCTGTACCTGATTGGCATGGTCATCATGCTGTGGAACACCGTGAAGACGGCAACCAGTGGTCGTGCGGCAACCGTCACGATCCCCACCAACGTGGCGCACGCCTGAGGTAGTTAAACATGTCAACATCTAATTCAAGCGGTGGCTTTTCACACGGCACGATCGAAACCAACAATGGTTTGATGATCGTCTTGATCCTCATTGTTTTGTTGTTCGGTGGTCTGGTTGAAATCGTGCCCCTGTTCTTCCAAAAGTCGACCACGCAACCGGTTGCTGGGCTCAAGCCCTATCCGGCCCTGGAACTGGCTGGTCGCGACATTTATCAGCGTGAAGGTTGTTACAACTGCCACACGCAGATGATTCGTCCGTTCCGTGCTGAAACCTTGCGTTACGGTCATTACTCTTTGGCCGGTGAGTTTGTTTATGACCACCCGTTCCAGTGGGGCAGCAAGCGGACCGGTCCGGATTTGCATCGCATCGGCGGCAAGTACAGCGATCAGTGGCAAATCACCCACTTGATGAACCCTCGTGACGTGGTGCCTGAGTCCATCATGCCCGCCTACCCATGGCTTGCCGAGCGTAATGTCAACGGCGCCACCTTGGGTGCCCACATGAAGGGTCTTCGTGCCGTGGGTGTTCCGTACACGGACGCTGACATCGCTGGCGCTGAAGAAGCCGTCAAAGGTAAAACCGAGATGGAAGCCTTGGTTGCTTACCTTCAAGGTCTGGGTCATTTGGTCAAATAAGTCGAGTCACACTGATGGAATTCGATATCAATACCGCTAGAACTCTGGCGACCGTCCTCGGTTTCGTTGCCTTCATAGGGATCGTCATCTGGGCTTTCGCCAAGAAAAACTCTTCCGGCTTTGATCAGGCGGCCAAGCTGCCTTTCGATCAGGATTGACCCTAAAAACTGAGAAGGAATAAAAATGAGCGACTTTGTAAGCGGCTTTTGGGATATCTATGTCGCCGGTCTGGTGATCGTCAGCATCATTGCCTGTCTGATCTTGCTGGTCCTGTCTGGCAAGGCGAAGGCCATGACAGCCAGTGACAACACCACCGGTCACGTGTGGGATGGCGATTTGCGCGAGATGAATAACCCGTTGCCGCGCTGGTGGAGTTATCTTTTTGTGATCACGGTGGTCTTTGGTTTTGGCTATCTGGCTTTGTATCCGGGTCTCGGAAGTTACCCCGGTTTGCTGGGATGGACATCGCGCGGCTTGCACGCCGCTGAGGTCAAAGCAGGTGATGAGGCGACGGCGCCTGTGTACGCCCGCTTTGCCAGCATGACCACAGAAGACATTGCCAAAGACCCGGCGGCCATGGCGATTGGCGAGCGTTTGTACAGCAACAACTGTGCTCAGTGCCATGCTTCCGATGCCCAGGGCAACAAGGGCTTTCCCAATTTGACCGATAACGACTGGCTGCACGGCGGTACCCCTGAGAAAATTACCGAGACCATCACTGGTGGCCGCATTGGCAACATGCCTCCCATGGCGGCTGCCGTTGGCACGGAAGAAGATGTCAAGAACGTTGCCCAGTATGTTTTGAGCTTGTCGGGCAGTCCGCATGACGCTGCCAAAGCTGCTCTGGGCAAAGAAAAGTTTGCCGTTTGCGCAGCTTGTCATGGTGCAGATGGCAAGGGCATGCAAGCAGTGGGTTCTGCCAACCTGACAGATAACATCTGGCTGCATGGTTTTGGTGAAAAGGCCATTGTGGACATGGTCAATAACGGCATGCAAAACGTGATGCCACCGCAAGCGAAGCTGTTGACAGAAGCGCAACTCAAAGTGTTGACCGCCTACATCTGGGGTCTTTCCAACAAGAGTTAAGCTCAGTTCGAGCGGTCTGCTCAGTGGTTGAAGGGGAAACTTGTCAGTTTCCCCTTTTCGTTGAATCCGTTGCCCCACTGGGCATGATTGACAAATGAAAGGTAGTCTGTGAATAGTCCTTCTGTGTCGGAAAACAAGCCTTGGTGGTCTTATGGTCACGTTTGGCTGGTGATCAGCGGTCCAGTCAGTGTGGTGCTGGCTTGCATTGTCACTTTCTATTTCATTGCGAACAGTCCTAACCAGATCATCACGGGTCAGGATATTGAGATTGAAAATATCAAAAGTGCCAAGATTCAAGGCGGTGATGCCCCTGCCATGATGGCGCGCAACCACGCGGCAACCGGTGTCATTCCGGCGCCTAAAACTGCGCCTGACGCGCCTAAGTAGCTGGCTATTTCGGGTTGACGATGTCCTGCAGCGCTTGCGTGTTCAAAATGTGCACATGGCGTTGCTTGACGGCAACGATGCCGTCTTCGACAAATCTGGAGAATGTGCGGCTGATGGTTTCCAGCTTCAAGCCCAGGTAACTACCGATTTCTTCTCGTGTCATTCGCAGAATCAGCTCGGACTTGGAGAAGCCGCGGGAGTGCAGGCGTTGCGCGAGATTCAACAAAAATGCGGCCAGGCGTTCTTCGGCCCGCATGCTCCCCAGTAGCAACATCACGCCGTGTTCCCGCACGATTTCCCGGCTCATGATTTTGTGAACGTGGTGTTGAAGGGCATTCACCTCGCGCGACAGCGTTTCAATTTCCGCGAAGGGCATGGCGCAGATTTCGGCATCTTCGAGTGCCACCGCGTCACAGGTGTGGTGGTCGTTGACGATGCCGTCCAGGCCAATGATTTCACCGGCCATCTGAAAACCCGTCACCTGATCACGGCCGTCCTCTGACGTGATGCAGGTCTTGAAAAAACCGGTGCGAATGGCGTATAAATTGGAGAACTTCTCACCGTTGTGGAAAAGGGTTTCGCCTCGCTTGACCTTGCGTCGGGAGCCGATCATTTCATCAATGCGATTGAGTTCGTCCTGACTGAGGCCAATGGGCATACAAAGCTCACGCATGTTGCAATTGGCGCAAGCAATTTTGATAGTCTCATGATTCATAGGTGTGATTTTGACATCGTTCTTTGCGAAAGGCTGATAAATGTCAAATTTGCCCCGCTGCACTTTTTCCGCTTGGTTGATCAATATCAAGCTTGAAAAAGAGGCCTCGCGGCACATTTACAGCGTCTGAAAAAGGAATTCTTATGATCGAGTGCGCAGCTGAACCCATCTCCGAAGCTTTGATACGTCAATACGACGTTTCTGGGCCAAGGTACACCTCTTACCCGACCGCCGACCGGTTTGTGGAGGCTTTTACCGCGCAGGACTACGCGTTGGCGCTGGAGCAGCGCCGTTCGGGCGCCTCAGCGTTGGCGTTGCCACTGTCCCTGTACGTCCACATTCCCTTTTGTGAGTCGCTGTGTTACTACTGCGCCTGCAACAAAATCATCACCAAACACCATGATCGCGCCGCAGCCTATTTGCGCTATCTGAGTCGTGAGGTTGATCTGCACACCCGCCACATGGGTGTGGGGCAACCGGTGTCGCAGTTGCACCTGGGCGGCGGTTCGCCCACCTTTTTGTCCGATGACGAATTGCGCGACTTGATGGGCCTGTTGCGTCGCAATTTCAAGTTGGTGCCCGGTGGCGAGTACTCCATTGAAATTGATCCGCGCACCATCGATGCCCAGCGGCTAGACGTGTTGGCCGAGCTAGGGTTTAACCGCCTGAGTTTTGGTATCCAGGATTTTGATCCGGCTGTTCAGAAGGCCGTACACCGCATCCAGCCTGCTGAGCAGGTGTTTGAACTGGTGGCCGCTGCCCGCCAACGCGGCTTCGAATCTGTCAATACGGATTTGATTTACGGTCTGCCGGAACAAACCCCCGAGTCGTTTGACCGCACTTTGGCGCAAATTGTTGAACTCAAGCCCGAGCGTATTGCGCTGTATGCCTACGCGCATCTGCCTGAGCGTTTCAAGCCGCAGCGTCGTATTTCTTCGGTCGAGATCCCTACGGCGGCGGCCAAGGTGTCGATGCTGGCGCGGTCGATGGCGGCTTTCATGGCAGCGGGTTATGTGTACATCGGCATGGATCATTTCGCCTTGCCCAGCGATTCGTTGGCCATCGCCAAGCGCCAGGGTAGGTTGCACCGCAATTTCCAGGGCTACAGCACGCAGCCTGATTGCGACATGATTGGCCTGGGCGTATCGTCGATTGGTCGTGTGGGTGCCACCTACAGCCAGAACGCCAAGACACTCGAAGAGTATTACGACTTTCTGGACCAAGGGCAGTTCCCGATTGTTCGCGGCTTGGCCCTGTCACGTGATGATCTGGTGCGTCGCGCTGTCATCATGGCGCTGATGTGCCAGGGGCGCTTGTCCTACGAGTCGATCGAGCTGGCTTATCTGGTGAATTTCAAGGAGTACTTCGCGAAGGAACTGGAAACCATGGCGGCCCAGGCCGAGCAGGGGCTGGTCGTGATGGAGGACTCCGGTATCCAGGTCACCACCAAGGGTTGGTTCTTCGTGCGCGCCGTGGCCATGGTGTTTGACCGTTACCTGCAAACTGACCGTACACGCACCAAGTTTTCGAAAATCCTCTAACCTGCGGGGATGCAAACCACACTCGCCACCACCGCCTTGCTCATGGGGCTGGTTGGTGGCCCGCACTGCATCGCCATGTGTGGTGCGGCGTGTGCCGGTATCGGTCAGGCGGCGGGCGACCGCCGTACCTCCGCGATGTGGCTTTTCCAGATGGGCCGAATCCTCGGTTATTCCGCCATGGGGGCGCTTGCTGCGGCGTCCATGCAGGGGCTGGGCTGGATGACGGTGCAAAGCGCGGCGTTGCGACCGGTCTGGACCATGTTCCATGTGGCTGTGTTAGTGGTTGGTCTGGTGCTGATGGTCAACGCGCAACAGCCGATCTGGCTTGAGCAAACGGGTAAAAAAATCTGGTCCAAAGCGCGCGGTCTGGTGGTCAGTCGCGGCATGCAGGGCACGCTGATGCTGGGCGCATTGTGGACTTTTCTGCCGTGTGGCCTGCTTTACTCGGCACTGCTGGTGGCTGGTCTGTCTGGGCACGCCGTTGACGGTGCCTTGGTGATGGCACTTTTTGCGTTGGGTACAAGTGTCTCGATGATGCTCGGGCCCTGGCTGTGGCTACGTTTTGGCGCCAACAGCCGTGGCGAATGGGGCGTCCGCCTGGCGGGTCTGGCCTTGGCTGGCAGTGCAGCTTGGGCCTTGTGGATGGCCTATGCACATGACCAGGCGCCATGGTGCGCGCCGCTTTGATCGACAGAATTCAGGGCCGCATCTGGCAGAAAAAAACCCGGCAGCAGTGGCCGGGCAAAATTCTCGCGAGAGCCGCGTTCAGGGAGAAAAACGCGGGGGCTGCTGTCAAGCCCGACCTGAATCTACCAAAGTCTCAAAAACAATGATTTTCAAGGTGTCTTTCGACGGTGGTTGAGGTCAATCCTTGTCGGAGAACCCGACCACTGGCTGACAGCCAGGGAGGTCGCGCCCCAGTTTCCTGGGCGGGTTGTAGCGTGAGTCCCAGACAGATATGGGCATTTAACTTCTCAATGGCTAACTGCGAGAATGCAGGGTTTTCGTGCGCAGTGTGTGCACAACACACCGCACGTGTTGTCAAATCAAGTAATTTTTGTGTCAAAAAGTGAATTAAATCAACAAGGTGCGATGCACCGCGTGTGCGTGGCCCCCATGCTCGATTGGACGGATCGCCACTGTCGGTATTTCCACCGCGTGCTGACCCGCCATGCCTTGCTGTATACCGAGATGGTGACCACCGGTGCGTTGATTCATGGCGACGTGGCGCGCCACCTGCGTTTCAACGCACAAGAGCAACCCGTCGCCCTGCAGCTCGGTGGCAGCGAACCGGCTGACTTGGCGCACTGTGCCCGGCTGGGTGCCCAGTGGGGCTACTCGGAGATCAACCTCAACTGCGGTTGCCCGAGTGAGCGGGTGCAGCGTGGTGCGTTCGGTGCCTGCCTGATGGCCGAGCCGCAACTGGTGGCCGACGGCGTCAAGGCGATGGTTGACGTGGTGGACGTGCCGGTCACGGTGAAGCACCGCATTGGCATCGACCAGGTGGAAAGCTACGACTTTGTGCGCGATTTTGTCGGCACGGTCAGCCAGGCGGGTTGCCAGACCTTCATCGTGCACGCCCGCAACGCCTGGCTCAAAGGCCTGAGCCCCAAGGACAACCGCGAGATTCCGCCGCTGCGTTACGAGTGGGCTTACCGCCTCAAGCGTGATTTCCCGCAGCTGGTGATTGTGCTCAATGGCGGCATCACCACCACCGAGCAGGTGCAGGCGCACTTGACGCAGCTCGACGGGGTCATGCTCGGCCGTGAGGCGTACCACAACCCGTGGTGGCTGAGCGAATGGGACGCCGCGTTTTATGCTGACCAGCTACCACCTGTGGCGCCCATGGATTCACCCGCGCAGGCAGCACCCGCGCCGCTCACCCGGGAAGGGGTCGAGCAGCAAATGGTTGGCTATATGCAGCGTGAACAGGCGCAACACGGCACACCTTGGCCCACGATCGCCCGGCACATGCTGGGTTTGCGCCATGGCTTGCCCGGCGCACGCCACTGGCGGCGTGTCTGGAGCGATCACAGCCTCAAAACCTTGCCGCCGGATCAGGTGATGGCACTGGCGCATCGCACCTAAGCCAACAGGTCAATGGGCTTGCAGCCATGGATCGATGAGGTCGGACCCTGATAGATGTGACCGTCAACAGGCGCCTGAACATCCGCACATGCCCGTAGGTGTGGCACACCGGTGCAAGCCAGGTGGGCAAGTTATCATCACGGACCTCAGGAAGGCAGCCTGTTCCACGCTGCTTTTCTGACTGTCGCCCCCAGATTTCAGCCCAAACCAACCCCACCCGTGCGTCTCAACTCCATCAAGCTGTCCGGCTTCAAGTCGTTTGCCGAGCCCACCAACTTTATGTTGCCGGGGCAACTGGTGGGCGTGGTGGGGCCCAATGGTTGCGGCAAGTCCAACATCATGGACGCGGTGCGCTGGGTGCTGGGGGAGTCCAAAGCGTCCGAATTGCGTGGCGAGTCGATGCAGGACGTGATTTTCAACGGCACCACCACCCGCAAGCCCGCCAGCCGCGCCAGCGTGGAGCTGGTGTTTGACAACGACGACCACCGCGCCGGTGGCCAGTGGAGCCAGTTCGCCGAGATCGCCGTCAAGCGCGTGCTCACCCGCGACGGCACCAGCAGCTACTACATCAACAACCAGGCGGTGCGCCGCCGCGATGTGCAAGACGTGTTTCTGGGCACCGGGCTGGGGCCGCGCGCCTACGCCATCATCGGCCAGGGCACCATCAGCCGCATCATCGAGAGCCGCCCCGAAGAACTGCGCCTGTTCCTGGAAGAAGCAGCGGGCGTCTCCAAATACAAGGAGCGCCGCCGCGAAACCGAAAACCGCCTGCACGACACGCGCGAGAACCTGACCCGGGTCGAAGACATTCTGCGCGAGCTGAACGCCAACCTGGACAAGCTGGAAAAGCAGGCCGAAGTCGCGCAAAAGTACAACACCCTCTCAAGCGCGGCCACCCTCAAGCAGCACCAGCTCTGGTTTTTGAAGCGCACCGAATCCGAGGCTGACCAGACACGCATCAAGCTGGAGTCGCTGGAAGCCGTCAACGCACTGGAATCGCGTCTGGCCGACCTGCGCCATGTTGAGGCCGAGCTGGAAACCGTGCGCCAGGCGCATTACGCGGCGGGCGACCAGGTGAACCAGGCGCAAGGCAAACTGTACGAAGCCAGCACCGAGGTGGGCCGCCTGGAAGCCGAAATCCGCTACGTGGTGGAAGGCCGCCAGCGCGTCGAGCAGCGCCTGCGCACCCTGCAAGAGCAGGCCACCCAGTGGGCCACCCGCAGCCAGGACGCGCACACCGAGCTGGAGAACTTGTCCGAGCTGGAACTGCTGGGCGAAGAAAAAAACGAGCTGCTGGCCGCCCAGGTGGAAGACCAGGCGCAGCAACTGCCCGAGCTGGAAGAGGCCTTGCGGCTGGCGCAGCGTGCCGCCAATGAGCAGCGCGCCAGCGTCGCGCAGGTCCAGCAGCAGATTGGCGTGCTGGCCGCCGAGCAGCGCAGCATTGAGGAACAGGCGCGCCAGCAGGAGACCCGCCGCGCCCGCCTGCAGCAAGACCGCCAGACCCTGGCTGTGCCCGACGAATCCCGCCTGGCCAGCCAACAAGACCAGCTGGAACAAGCGCAAGAAGCGGCTGAACTGGCCCAGGCGCGCCTGGTCGAACTGCAAGACGCTGTGCCCGAACTGGACGAGAAACGCCGCACCCAGCAACAGCAAGTCAACGCCGAATCCGCCCGGCTGGCCGATTTGTCCGCTCGTCTGGATGCCCTGAAAGCCTTGCAGGAACGTCTTAAGGCCGACGGCAAGTTGCAACCCTGGCTGCAAAAACACGGCCTGGACCATTTGCAGGGGCTGTGGACCCGCCTGCACATTGAGCAAGGTTGGGAAAACGCGCTGGAAGCCGCCCTGCGTGAACGCCTGGGCGCGCTCGAAGTCAGCCGCCTGGAGATGGTGCGCGCCTTTGCTCAAGATGTGCCGCCCGCCAAGCTGGCGTTTTACCACCCGCCCGAAGCCGCTGCCGCCAGCAGCAGCGCCACGCTGCCGCGCCTGGCCGACTTGCTGCGCCTGCACGACGCGGGCCAACAAGCCGTGCTGGACGACTGGTTGCAAGGTTGCTACAGCGCCGCCAGCCTGGAGGACGCGCTGGCTAGCCGCAGCCAGTTAGAACCCGGTGAACTGCTGTTTGTCAAAGCCGGCCACGTGGTGGGCCGCCACAGCGTCAGCTTTTACGCGCCTGACTCTGAGCAGGCCGGCCTGCTGGCACGCGCGCAAGAAATTGAAAACCTCGACAAACAGCGGCGCGCCCAGGTGCTGATCACCGACGAATCGCGCGCCGCGCTGGTGCGCGCTGAGGCGGCTTATGCCGACCTGTCCCAGCGCTTGGTGTCGCTGCGCCGCGAAGCCACTGAGGCCCAAGCCAGCTTTCATGCCCTGCAGGTGGAGACGCTGCGCCTGACGCAAGCGGCAGAGCAGTCGCGCCAGCGCAGCGCCCAGATCACCGACGATCTGGCTGAAGTGGACGCGCAGCTGGAAGACCTGCAAGAGCGCCGTGTGATGGCCGAGGCCCGCTTTGAAGAATTGGACCTGCAACTGGCCGACACACAAAACCGCCACGCTGAGCTGGACGACCAGGTGATCAGTGCCGAGCGCCGCCTGGCCGAGCGCCGCGAGCAGCAACGCGGCCTGGAGCGCCAGATGCAGGAAGCCAGCTTTGCGTTGCGCAGTCTGGGCGCCCGCCGCGCCGAGTTGTCACGCGCGATAGAAACGGCAGCGCAACAGTCAGATTCCGTGAGGGCGGAAGCGCAGCGCGCCCAGGATGAATTGCTGCGCCTGAACGACGCCGCAGCGCAAGGCGGCCTGCAACAGGCGCTGGCGGTCAAGGTGGATTGCGAAAAACACCTGAGCGCCCAGCGCAGCCAGTACGACGACCTGACCGCCAAGTTGCGCGCCAGCGATGAACGGCGCCTGCAGCTGGAGCGCGCGCTAGACCCCTTGCGTGCCCGCATCACCGAATTTCAGCTCAAGGAGCAGGCCGCCCGCCTGGGCTCCGAGCAATACACCCAGCTGCTGGCCGACGCGCAGGCGGACCTGGAGCGGGTGGCGGCCTCCATCACGGAAGGCTCGGTCAAGCTGACCGGCCTGCAAGCCGAGATTGACCGGCTCAACCGCGAGATCACCGCCCTGGGCGCCGTCAACCTGGCCGCGCTGGACGAACTGACGGCCGCACGCGAACGCAAGCAGTTTCTGGACGCCCAAAGCGCTGATTTGAATGAAGCCATGCGCACGCTGGAAGACGCCATCAAAAAGATCGACGGTGAAACCCGCGAACTGCTCTCGGGCACCTTCAACACCGTCAACGCGCACTTTGGCAAGATGTTCCCCGAACTGTTTGGCGGTGGCAACGCGCGCCTGGTGATCACCGGCGACGAGATTCTGGACTCGGGCGTGCAGGTCATTGCCCAGCCGCCGGGCAAAAAGAACCAAAGCATTGCGCTGCTGTCAGGCGGCGAGAAGGCCCTGACCGCCATTGCGCTGGTGTTTGCCATCTTCCAGCTCAACCCGGCACCGTTTTGCCTGCTCGACGAAGTGGACGCCCCGCTGGACGATGCCAATACCGAGCGGTATGCCCGGCTGGTGAAAAGCATGAGCCGCGAGACGCAGTTTTTGTTCATCAGCCACAACAAGATCGCCATGGAAATGGCGCAACAACTCATCGGCGTCACCATGCAAGAGCAGGGCGTTTCGCGCATTGTGGCGGTCGACATGGACATGGCCCTGAACCTGTCCGACCAAGGGGAAATGTGATGAGCCCGTTACAACTCGGATTGGCTGCGACTGGCGCTGTGGTGCTGCTGGCGATGCTGGCCTATTACCTCTGGCTGGCTGGCAAAAACAAGCCGCGCCAGCCGCAAGCGCTGCCCGACAGCGCCGTGGAGCCGTTTGATCGCGAGCCCACGCTGGATGACGAGGCCTTGCGTGCTGGTCTGGATGACCCCGGTTTTGCCATTCCTGCGCCAGAGAAAAAGCCGGGGCTGGACGCCTTGATTGACGTCATCGCCCCGATCGCGCTGGACGCGCCGGTTTCGGGTGATGCCGTGC
>Ga0075012_10002216_pt1 | contig 19264 bp, 21 predicted proteins | sample All_14_2_FD_71474 | JGI IMG/M metagenome (GOLD analysis project Ga0075012, IMG submission 71474) | Freshwater microbial communities in response to fracking from Pennsylvania, USA - Allegheny Zone_MetaG_DW_15 | ecosystem: Environmental > Aquatic > Deep subsurface > Groundwater > Drilled... | reverse complement strand
GATGAAGGCCTCCGGGCGGTAGACCGCGAGCGCGAGGCGCTCTTCGGCCAGGATCGTCACCAGATTCTTGCGGAAGTTATCGCTGTCCTCTGTGGACACCGCGACCGTCGCATCCCAGCGATCGAAGATTTGGGCGGCCATGCGGAAAGCGCCTGTGAGGAAAGCGCCGGAAGCCTGCGCCTGCGTGGCAACCACAGGCAGGCCCCACAGGGTGGGCGCCAGCGTGCCGACCGGGTTGCCGATGATGTAGCCGCCAGCCGCATCCTTGGTCGTCTCGATGCTGGCCCAATCGACCGGGTTAAGGACATGGCCGGTCGCCGGCAGTTCGGCCAGTGCTGCCTGCAGCATGGCGTAACGCAGCACGTCGATCTTGGTCGGCGTCGTCACGATGGCCGTGCCAGCCGCGAAGGCGGTCGCCTGCGGGTTGATGCCCAGCAGATCGGTGCCCGTACCAGCGCCGTTCAGCAGCTGGTTTTCCTCGACATAGGCAAGGCCGTAGCGCAGGCGGCCGTCGATGTAGCTTTCCAGCATCGGCGCATCGTCAAGGATCTGGCGGGTCGCAAGCAGCCAGTGCGCGATCGTGGTGACCGAAGTCGTCACGATGTCGAACTTGATTTCAGACTGCGGCTTGGTGGCGCCGGTCGTTTCCGAGACGGTCGCCGCGTTGTTGGTGTAGCCCGTTTCCTTGGGATACTGAATCGAGGGCTGACTGGTGCGGCCGGGCGTCAGCAGATCGCGAATGGTCATACGGCGCGTGACCGGTTCGACCATCGGCGCGCGCATCGGCACAAGCAGATCACCCGCCGAACCGTTGGCGTCGGTCGTCAGAGACGAGACGATCGCCTTTACCTCGACGGCCACGCGCTTGCCGCCCTGCTGGGCCTGGCTCAGCCCCATGAACGCCTTCACATCATCGTTTTCGGCGTAGGCCTGACCCGGCGTCTGGACCCGCGCGCCACCTTCGGGGCCAGTGCGAGCAGTCTTCTGCTCCAGTTCATCCAGGCGACCCTTCACCTCGTTCATGCCGACGAGGGCCTCATCGATCGCCTGCTTGTCGGTTTCCGACAGCTTCACGCCCTTGCTGGCTTCCGCCAGTGCCTTTTCGGCAAGGCCCTTCACCGTATCGAGCTTCTGCCCGAACTCGTTCTTGACCTCGGTCGCCAGTTCGGCCGCCGTCTTCGTGCTGGGATGGCCGCTGGCGTCCCGAATGTAGCGACCGAGACGGCGTTCGTTGGCAGTCATCGGGCCAAGCGCGCTCATTGCTGCCAGCGCCGTGCTGGCAAACAGTACCTTCTTCATGATGATTTCCTTGAATTCGGGGCTTAATCGTCGCCCGTGAGGTCTTCGATCGGCGCGCTACGGAGTGCTTCCCAGAACGCTGCCAGTGGATCGCCCACGACCTCGGGCTCCCCCCGAAGATGTTGAGCGCCGGCCGAGGCGAGCGCCACGGCCTTGCTTTTGGGGAACCCTGCTTCCCGCAGGAATTCCTCAAATTCACGGACGGTCGGCAACACGCCGCCGTCAAGCATCGATTTCACCACCTCGACGCGCGCCCGTTCGTTGGCGGCGAAGGTGACGATGCTGTTTTCGTATAAGTCGAGCTTGAGCAGCGACATGATGCCCGGCTTGCCCTCTTTGGGTTCAGCCTTGATGGTGCGATAACCGATGGACAGGCCGTCCAGCGCACCTTCCTGCAACAGTCCATGGACCTCCGCCGCCTTGGGCGACTTGTCGACCAGCAGGCGGCCCTTCACGTAGAGGCCCTTGCTGTCTTCCGCGAGATCGTCCCACACGCCGATCGGCTGATGCGGGTCATGCTGGTAAAGCATCTTGACCTTGCGGCCCGAGCGCTTTGCCGAGACGAGGCTATCAGCAAACGCGCCAGCTTCGACGATCTCGCCGTAGCTATCGACGTTGCCGAAAATCGAAGCGTAACCCTCGATCTCGCCGCTGTCAGACACAGCTTTCTGGTCCAGCGGAAGCCCGCTGTTCTTGGTCATCAGCATCGGCATTGATCCTTAAGGCGCCGGAGCGGCGAGCTGGGCCTGGCCAGCTTCTGTGATCGGCACGTTCTGCATCTGCATCACATTCCGCTCATGCCACCGCCACCGCCAGCGATGTCGCGATCTGCGAGCCACTTCTTCAGCTTAGCAATCTCCGCCCGCTGAGCCGTCTTTATGGCTCTTGCGATGCCGATGATCTGGTCGTTCTCACCCTTGGCGATCTGCTTTTCCGCCATCTCGACCGCCATCTCGTGATGCGGGATCATCCCCTTCACGAACTTGGCATCTTGCGCATTGTAGTCCTGATCTTTTTCCTTCATCGACGCAACCAACGCCTTCAGGAACAGGACGGCTTCTTCGCTCATGTGGGGTCCCCCATCGGATCAATATCAAATTAGGTGTGTGCGTCTCGCGCCCTTGCTGATGTTTGCGGTCGCCCAAAGCGGGCGGAGATTGGTAAGCGCCCAAGCGGCCCGAAACTCGGGGTGTTCGGCACTATCGAAATTGAACGTCGCAAGCGGCACGATGTGGTCGATGTGAAACTTGTCCGCCTCTTCCCACGACATGCCTTTGAGGAATTGGCGCTCGATATGCTCCCGCAATTCTTCGGCGGTGTAGCCAACCAAGCGGGTCCAGCTTCTCCCCGCCTTTAGCCCATTCATCGCCCGACGAACTGCGGAGGCCATCCTGCTGTTCAGCAGCCCCTTGGGTGTCGTCCTTCTAGCCGTCGCCTTACATCCGTCGTCGCAATACTTCTGCGTGACCCACTGAGGCGCGAACGCTTCGTGGCACCCTCCACACTTTCTGCTCGCAGGTATCGTCTCGGCTTTGCGGCTCAGAAACTGGTATTTGCTGCGGCCCGACTTCTCAGCTGCCGTGATGCACGGCGCGCAGTAGTAGTTGTAAGGGCCGGTCGTGTTGAACGTGCCGCGACACCGACGACAATCCCGACTGTGTAGGGTCGGACCAGCCAATGCACGGCGAGCGGCGAGCCTCCGACGAACGTTCCGCCGCCTAGCGTTGTCCTTACATGCCTGCCCGCAATAAGCAGCCCTGGGACTGCGCTTAGTGAACTCGGATTGGCACTCACCACATTGCGCCGACCCAAACGTTCGCATACTTAGGTCATTAGCCATTGCGACCCTCCACGGTCGTACTTGGTTAGGCCTAGGTTGGTGCGGCAAACACCTGCCTAGGCCGACTTTTCTTATACTTGCTCGTCCTCGGATTGTGAATCCGAAACAGTTCTTGGTCCTGAAATAGGGACGTTTTGGGACTGCATCCTTGGCGTATCCCCGCCCGGCACCGGCGGCAGGTTCTCAAGCCGGCGCACTTCGTTGATGGTCATCCAGCCGTTCTGCAGCGCATATTGGTAGAATTCGGCGCGGGCCTTGCTGTCCCCGCGCAACAGACCCTCAAGGTTGAATTCGATTGTGATGCCGGCGACGCGATCCGCGACGGTCAGCAGTTGCTTCTCAAGCGCCTGTTCGATCCGCTTCAGGCGCTTGCGCAGCGTGTATTTCACGAAGCCCTGCGTGACTTCCGCGATCCCGGTGCCCCAGCTGCTCGTTTTCTCGCCATGGCCGATCATGATCGGCGGCACACCGAAGAACCGGCAGACTTCCTCCACCGAGAAGCCCCGGCTCTCCAGCATCTGCGCGTCTTCGGCCGACATCGAAAGCGAGAGCCATTCGGCGTCGCGATCGAGGACCATCGGTACGCCGTCGCGAAGCGAGGCGACAAACTTGCCCTGCAGCAGATTTTCAAGCTGGGCGCGCTGGGTGGCGTCCAGCGATTCCTTCACCTTGAAGATGCCGGTGTAATTCGTTCCGTTGGCGAAGGTGCGCGCCGTGGTGCGCTCCAGCGCCTGCGCGATCCCGAACGTCTGCCGCCCGAATGCCAGGGTGGACAGCCCGCCGCCGAAACCCCGGATGTGCAACATCCGGTCCTCGCCAACGACCCGCGCCTTTCCGAACTGGTCGGTCCAGCGATACTGATATGAACCGTTCGCCTGGCGCTCGACCTTCATCAGTTCGGGCGTGATCGGCGGATGCAGCGCCACCAGTTGGCCCGCGCTGTTTAGCTCCTTTTCGGAAAAGCCAGCGCCCTGCAGTTCAAGCGACGCGGCAATGAATTCCCAAAATTCCAGCGATGTCTGATCGGCGTTCGGGCTGTCATGCAGGATGCGGTAAAGCCGATGATTCCGCGCGACCTCGCGCGTATCCCCCGTGGTGCGGTACACCATGAGCGGCAGCGATCCGACGCTGCCGGCCACCAGATTGACGCAGGCCCATGCGGCTGACAGGCCCAGCACCGACGACGCTGTGACAGTTTCGCCGGTCTCGGAATGGCGCGCGCCAATATACTGATACAGGCGCGGATCAGTGAGGCCGACGGCGCGCGCTACATAGAGCACCGCCTTTTTGAGCAGGTTCACGCCGCCGACAGGCTCTTGATCCAGTCGTCAACCGACGACCCGCCGCGATGGCGCATGGCGGCCCCGATCGCCATGCAGATGGCAACGGCGCAGTCGATCTTGTTCACCGCGCGCTCCTTTGCCAGCCAGTAATTGCCCCAGCGGTATTTAAGAATGGCAGTTTTATGCGGGTTTCAGGGCCGTTGCGTCATTGTTGCGCCCGCCATGTGCCACCCATGCGTCACTGATCTGCCGCAACGGGGGGCAAAAGTATGGCCTTCGCCATATCCTGCACGGCCGCGCGCTTTGCTGGTGCGGTGAGTGTCGCTCCCGTATAAACGCGCAGCGTCGTGTCAAAATCCCGGTGGCCTAGCATCGGCCCCACATCGCCTATCGCCATGTGCTGCACCATCATCGAACTGGCGAAATGCCGGAGCGCATGGAAGTGCGGCCAGCCGCCCTCATCGTCGGCGGAATAGCCAAGGTCGACCAGCGCGCGTTTCCAAATGTCATTATGAAGCGCCGATGATCGGAAAGGCGTCGCCGTCCCGCAAGTGAAAATCAGATTGTCGGGGTTCGGCTTTGCATAACGCCGGTACTGTTCGATGGCCTCTAGCACTATGTCTGGCACCGGCACCGTCCGGATGCTGGAGGGCGTCTTTGGAGGGGCCAACACGTTTTGTTCGGTCAGCTGCTGATACACCCTCACGGTTCCAGCCTCAAAGTCGACAGCCCCCCATGTGAGGCCCCGGATTTCGCCCGAGCGCAACCCGGCGAACATGCCCAGCCAGACGATGGCCCGCCCCATCGCGGCATAAGGCCGCGACCATGTTGGGTTGAAAGCCCTTGGATCGCAAAAGTACCGATAGATGGCGGCAGCCTCGTCGCGGTTGAGCGTCCTAATGCGCGTTGGCGTCGGCAGTCTGTTTTCGGGCCATGCGCGCACATCGCGCAGAACATTCACCTTGATCCATTTGCGGCGTTGCCCGAACGCCATGAGCCGCCCAAGTGTTTTCATAACGCCAAGGGTCGAATGCGGACCCAGCGGGCCGTCGCGAAGGTGATTGATGAAATCGCTGACTTCCTGCTCTGTGATGGCGGCGAGCGATCTGCCTCGAAACCAAGGCACAATATGCACCCGCATAAAAGATTCTTCCCGCCGGTAGGTAGCTGGCCGGATCGTCCCCTCGCGCTCGCGGCGCTCCAGGCCCAACATGTACTCTCTGGCCGCCAGCTCAAACGACTGTGACGCCGCCTTGGCCACATGCACGCCGTCTTCCAACTCCCGCTCAATTTTCCGCCTGAATGCGTCTGCCTCCTTCTTCATCTCAAAGTTTCGGGATCGGCGCACCCCATCAGCATCAATGTATCTGACTGCCCACGCCTCTTTCTCGACGCCCTTATGGGTCCATTTCCGCTTTGATACGCTCGCCATGCGTCACTCCTTAATTCTCAAAACCTCTGCGACGCGCAGTTTTCTGCGGGTCACAGCGATATTTCATGCGTCACAGGTCAGCCCCGCCCGGCGGTGACCGGGCGGGGTTCAGCCTTCAAAATTTGCCGTTCCGATAGAGCGCCGACCATTCGGCCAGCCCGCCGGTCGTCGCCATGACGGTGCCGCCTGATACCCATGTCGGGATAAGGCGGGCCTTGTGCATGTGCTGCAACTGGCGGTTGCCGATGCCTAGGTGCGCAGCGATTGCACTGTGCCCTTTGAGCAGCCGGGAAGGATCACCCTGCGACAAGGCGCTTCGCCTCGAACTGCGCGACTTCGATCTTCTCGAATAAGTCCCTGCCGACCTTCGCCTGCTTCTGGAGCAAATGCAGGAGCGAGACTGTCAGTCGCAGGTCGCTGTCATGGGCGTCGACGCTATGCGTTTTCAGCACAACCTCGGAGTACAACTTAAGCTGGCCGTCCATACTCTCCAGCGCCATGTTGATGGCTTCGGCCAATGCGTCCACAAACTCCAGGGCGCAGCCGCCCGACTGGGCACTTTCCGAAACGGCATTGAGGATTTCCAGCGTGCGGGCTTGTGTGGGGTTATGCATGGCACACCGCCTTCCCGGCCGCCGCGATCTGCCGGAGCAAATGCGTGGTGGCGCGCTCGATGTCCTCCATCTGGTCAACGCCCCTCTCGCCCTGCGACGTGATGAGCGACAAGATCGACATGCAGGTATTGAATTCGCCGTAGTGCCAAGGATTGTGCAGGTCCGGGTCGGGACCGGCCTTGATCTGGGATCGCGCCGTGTCGTCCATCCGCTCCAGGCAGTATGTCGCCGCCCGCGCCAATGCCGACAGGTGCTCAATTTCAGACACGGCGGATCCGATCTTCGCTTGCGTCGCTTCGATGCCCGCTTGGGCCAATGCCAGCGCCTCAGACATGATGCACCGCCCCCGCGCTGCACGCGCCGCTGTGATTCAGCGCCAGCCGGTTGATGTGGTGAAGGATCCGTACGCGGGTTTCACCGCGCGGCTGGCGGCCGGAAAGCCGCATGTCCGCGTAGAGGGAGGGGTCGCCCACGGCGTCGCGCCCGAATCGAGAGGGCCGCGTGCCGGTCATCCGGCATATGGCCTCGATCTGGTCGATCAGACGGGCATCGGGTTGTAGGAAAATTCGCGTATGGTCGGGGCGCGCACGCGCTCCGTCAGTCCGATATGCAATCATCGGGTTTACCTTCGGTTTGGCCTTCCACAGCCGTTTTCCGGGTGACGGACCCGGTGCCGGGAGGGTGGAAGCCAGCCGAAGAGACTGGTGGGACGATTTCCCCGCGAAGGTATTGTATGACGCCCCGCTCCCGGACATAATGGTCCGGTCGCGACGGGACGCCAATCCCCCGCGTTTCTGTTTCAGTCGAACGATGCCGCGCCAACGGCTCGCACGACCTATCTTCGGTCCGGGCTTCCACACCCAATTCCTACAGTACGACGAAAACCCCCTGCTTTTCAAGCGGGGCCGTTTTCGCGTGTCTAGAGCCTGAGCGCGAACACCTCGAACCGGCTGTTGCCCACATAGCCATCACCGTCACCCGACATGGTGGCTGATGCCCCCTCGAACGTGAACGCCAGCCGCCAGCCGTCAATATCGAGCCGTGCGCCCTCCAGCCGCGCCTCTACCTGCGCCTGAAGGTCGAGCAGCGGCTTGCGCGCCTCGCCATCGGTGACAGTGACGATCTGGAGCGAGCAGCGCCTGTCCGGGTCGCCCTTCGCGCCGAATGGCTCCGCTTCAATGTCGCCTATGATGACGACCGGCGGCCATGTGTCCTGGGGGACATGCTGGAAGACGGGCGCGCCGACGATCGGTCCCAAGGTGCCGGCCGTGCCAGTGAGCAACTGATATGCGCCGACTTCCACGGCGTCGCCCGCACTGGTCATATCGTCTGCCTCGTCAGCTGCCGATATGTTTCATTGACCGTTGCGGCCTGAAGTCTTGGAGCAGCTGCGCGCACAACCTCGACAGACACGCCAGCGGCAATTTCCGCCATGCGCGCTTCCAGACCCTCCGGCATGTAGAGCCGCAACGCGATTTCCTGTCGCCCTCCACCGCCAGCACTCGCCGCCGCCTGTAGCGATTTTGTCGAAACGTCCGGCCCCCGATAGGTGCCCGCCCGAATGGCCTCCAGCGTCGGAACGCCGATGCGAGCGACCGACGCCGCATCAAAGACATACTCCCGCTTGTGGACCATGCCGGCAATGTCGGTAGGCGATCCGTCGCCAGTGTACCCGCCCTTGTCGAACAGCGATCCCACCAAGCCAATGACAGAGCCGAGGATGCCACCTCCCCCACCAAGGCCTCCGAACAATCCGCCCACCTGGCTCATGGGATTAAGCAACTGATCGATCAGCGCGTCACCCAGCCGGAAGATCACATTCAGGCCCACATCCTCCAGCGAACCGAAGCCCCGCATCATGCCCTGAAGGCCTCGGGTCACTTCCTCATTGAGTATGGTGCCCAACTCGCCTGCCCGCGCGTTGACCTGTTCCAGCGCCGGCAGGCCCTCACCCAGCCCCTTCAACTCCTCGCCAAGTCGCTTTTCCGTTTCGGGCGACAGCTTGAGCATGTCGTCATAAACCGCCTTCTGCGCCGCGAGCGTCTGCGTCTGATCGACCAGCATCTTCATGCGCGCTTCGTCCAGGCCGGGCATCTGCCGGATCAGGTCGTAACGGATCTGTTCAAATTCGGCCTCGGTACTCAACCCGGCCTGCCGCAAGGCCTGCACCTTCGCCTGTTGCTCCAGCGCGGCGGTCTGGCGCTCAAATTCCTTCGTCAGCGCGGCGGCGGCATCCTTCGTGGTCCGGCCGGCTCCCGATACGCGCGATGACCCGCCCCCGGTCGCGGCTGGCGTGGTGCGTGCCGGCGTCGAGCCGCTGCGCTGATAGCCGGGGACGTTGCGGAACGGGTCACCCCCCACGATGCTCTCATAGGTCATCCGGTTGGCGGACTGATCGTAGCCGCGCAGGAAGTCGCCGCGCAGGTTCGACAACGGCGCGTCGTCGGACAGGAAATTGCGCCCGAACACGGCCCGCTCCGCCCGGTTGGCCGCATTGAGCATGTTCGGCATGGTGTTCGCCATGTCATCGATCGTGCCCAGCACCGATGCGATGTCGTCGCGCAGGGAATAGGCCTGACCCTTCACGATCCCGAACGCTTCGGCCCATCCGGCCTTGAACGGCTCGAATGCGGTGCGCAGGCCCTCGAACGCGGCCCGCACGTCCCGGCCGGCCGTTTCGGCCTGTGCAGTGAGCTTGGCGAAGCCGTCCGCGCCGTCCGACACGAAGTTGGCCAGCGCCGTGCTGAATTGCCCGCCGCGATCGAACGCACCGAAAGCGATGATCGATGCATCCCGGACCTTCGTCATCGCCTCGTCAAAGGTGACAGGCAGTTGCGCGAATTCACGGTTGAGGCCGGCCGTGATCTTCGTATCGGTGAGCGCATTAAACAGCTTGTCGGCCGTCAACTGGCCCTGCGCCGCCATTTCGCGCAGCGCCCCGGTTGGGACGCCAAGGCTGTCCGCCAGCAGCTTCATGATTCGGGGTGACGCCTCGGCTACCGAATTGAATTCGTCGCCTCGGAATGCGCCCGACGCCAGCGCCTGGCTGAATTGCAGCGTGGCGGCCGAAGCCTCCGCCGCACTGGCCCCTCCCAGCTTCAACGCCTTCGCGAAGTTCTCCGCCGCAAGGGAGGCATCCTCCTGCGTCCTGCCGAGCGCGGGCGCGGTGCGCAGCATGGTTGTATAGAGCTTGGTCGTAGCCTCCAGCCCGATCCGGGTGTTGGAGGCGATACGCTCCACATCGGCCAGCCCTTCGTTAAAGTTGCCGAAATCCGACGTGGCAAGCTGAAGCTGGGCGCGCAGCTGCTTGGACGTGTCCGCCAGCGACAGGAAGGCCCGGCCGGCACCTATGACGCCGATCGCGCCCAGACCCGCCGCCAGTCCGCCCAGCGACGCCTTTACGCCGTCAATGCCACGCGACAGGCCTGGGAGGGTCTTTCCCATATCCCCGAAGGCGCTGTTGACGCGCTTCGACGTGCGCTCGCCATGCCCCTCCAGCTGGCCCATGGCCCGCTCTGCTTCGGCCATGTTGCGCTTGAACAGTTCGACGCTGGCGTCGACCTGAAACATCAGCGCCTCAACGTCGGGCGTCGCCATGGCTTATGCCGCCTCCGCCTTCAGGTCACCGTCGCCCGCCATCCTCCAGCACGTCCACCATTTCCTTGCGGACGCTCTCAGGCATGTTTCGCAACAGCCGCCGGCCGGCCTTCATGCCTTTCCACGCGGGGCGCGCCATGGATCAGAATTCCGTCGTGGCGAGGCCGGCCGTGGTGCCGGTCTTGCGGATGATGCCAAGGTCATAGGGCAGCCATAGGCCGGCATTCATGCCGGTCAGCGTGATGTCCGTATCCCCCTCGCGGGGGCGAAGCACGACGTTCCCGGCCGATGTGACGATGACGCCGGTAACTTCATCGCCGGCCGTCCAGTCGCCGGGCGTCAGGTTGATCGGACGGCCCTTCTTCGCGAAATCGAAGGGAGCGGTGGGGTAAATGTCGCGCCATCCCATGGTCGTTTTCCTCTATCGGATTTGTGTGCGACGCCGGCAGGCGGGGGGAGCCAGAAGCCTGCCGACGGCGCTCCGCCGAAGCGGAATTCTTAGCTGGAGAGATCGGCCAGCGCCGCCGTGAACGTGCCTTTGACGAAGCCGGTCGGGCGCTTCACAGCGAGGCCGATGCGCTCTTCCGCCAGCACAGTCACCAAGTTGCGCCTGAAGTTGTCGCTGTCCTCGGTCGACACTTCAACGCGCGCCTCCCAGCGATCATACAGGGTCGCGGATTCCTTGAACGCGCCCACAAGGAAGCTGCCCGCCGCCTGCGTCTTGGACAGTGCCACAGGCAGCCCCCACAGGCGGGGCGAGACGGCCTCATAGGGATTGCCGATGATGTAGCCGCCGGCCGCATCCTTGGTCATCAGCATGCTTGTCCAGTCAGCCGGGTTGAGCACGATGCCGTCAGGGATCATGTCATTGAGGCCGACCTGCAGCAGTGCAGCGCCGATCGCGTCGATCTTGGTCGGCGTCGCCACGAGCAGCGTGCCGGCCGCGAACGCGGTCGCCTGCGGATTGATGCCCAAGAGGTCCGTGCCGGTGCCCGCACCGTTCAGCAGCTGGCCGTCCTCGACGTACGCCAGGCCGTAGCGCATGTCCGTATCGATGAACCCCATCAGCTGGGGCGCATCGTCAAGGATTTGGCGGCTGGCCAAAACCCAGTGCGCGATCGTGCGGATCGGGCACTGAACAAGGTCATACTGCGTATCCGACTGCGGCTTGAGCGCGGCCTCCGCCACCGTCGCGGCGTTGTTCGTAAATCCCGTCTGCTTCGGAAATTCGACCGTGTTGCCCTGCGTCACGCGGATGGTAGGCAGCAGGTCGCGCACGACCAAGGCGCGCTGCGGCAGATTTACCGACATGTCGCGGTTCGGCACCAGCAGGTCACCGGCCGAGCCGTCCGCCAGCGTCGTAGCCGACGTGATGGTGGCTTTCAGTTCCGCGCCGATCCGCTTGCCCTTGCGGTCGCCCTCAGCGAGCGCAAGGAAGGATTTCACCTGATCGACCTCGATGAACTGCTGCCCGATCGAGGGGGCAGACGTGGGCAAACTCTCAGGGCTAGCGCGGGCCGCCTTCTGCTCCAGTTCGTCCAGGCGACCGAGCGCCTCCTTCACCTGATCGGGCAACTCGCCATACTTCGTGTCGATCGATTCAAAGTGCTTCTTGAGAATATCCGACATTTCCATTTTCATTCACTCCAAAGAGGGTCACACGCTCCCGGTCAGCGCCTTGCTGTGCGCGCTGAAAAGCCGGGCGATTTCGTTAAGGTCTGCATCGTCATCATCGGCGCGACGTGCGCCCCACGCGGCGCTCGCCATGCGCTTCGCCTCCCGGCCGGACATGCCGGCGGAGCGAAAGAATTCTTCAATGTCGGCTGGGCTGGCGATCGACTTCACGCTCTCGACGCGCGCCCGTTCATTGGCGGCGAAGGTGACGATGCTGTTTTCATACAGGTCGAGCTTGAGCAGCGACATGATCCCTGGCCGACCCTCTTTCGGCTCCGCCTTGATCGTGCGGTAGCCGATGGACAGGCCGTCCAGCGCGCCTTCCTGAAGAAGCCCGTGAACCTCGGCGGCCTTCGGCGACTTCTCCACCAGCAGGCGGCCTTTGACGTACAGGCCCTTGCTGTCCTCCGCCAGATCGTCCCACACGCCGATCGGCATGGACGGATCATGCTGGTAGAGCATCTTGATCTTGCGGCCGTTTCGCCGGGCGCCCGCCAAGCTATCGATAAACGCCCCGCGCTCGACAATCTCGCCATAGCTGTCGACCACGCCGAACACGCTGGCATAGCCCTCGATCGTGCCGGACGCATCGACAGCCTTTTGATCCAGCGTGATACTGCTGTTCTTGAACTGCATCACGCTGGAAGCCCCTGTGAACCTGAGCTCACGGCGTGACCACGCGGGGCGTAGCTGCGCCCCACGACGTCCAGATGCTTCAATTCAAACGGGGATGCCGCGTATTCCATATGGGCGCACCTCGACTGCAATGGGAACCTTGTCCCGTTCAGCCAATCGGCGCGCACCGCGCGGGAAGATTGGAGCCTTGGCGCGGGCACCCGCGCTTCGACAGGGACAGTAAATAGCTTGAGAGCGAATCGCCGTCAATTCGGCTTTTCGGCCGTGCCCGCTCGCGCACACGTCCCCGCCTGCGTCGCGAACCAGCGAACGGCGGCCGACACGTTGGCGCTGTTGATGATGCTTTCGGCAATCATCATGCCCGCGCCGGCAATCAGAGCTTGGTATTCGATGCCCTCGCGCAGCAGATGGTCATGAAGATCGGAGAATGCCTGGCGCGCGCGCAGCGCGTCCTGCGCGTTCTGCACGCTGGGAATGTCGTTATTCATCGAAAATAGCTCCTTTTGGGCTGTTTTTGCGGTTTTCGTGTCAAGAATAGCTTGCAGCGGCATGCATCCACGGCCATGTTGAGATTTCCTAATTGACCGACGTTCCGAGCCGAAATTGCGCTCGAATTTTCCGTTTTACTTCAGAGAGTAAGTAAATCTCCGCAAGTAAAACGATGCACATTGAGCAAATCAAAACATCAATATGGCTTTGTGCGAATTTTTGGTCCGCGCGGTGTCGGTGGAGCCATCTTCTAGCCTTTTCGGCCCCGCCCCCGGTCACACTGGCCAGCCGTCCCGCCCGATCCGCACACGGTGGCGCTGACGCTTCCCGAACTGCTCTGCGCTGCGTCGCGAATGGCACTCGGCACAAAGACAGCGGATGTTACTGTCATCGTCGCTGCCACCGTGCGCCAGCGGGACGATGTGATCCGGCACGGTCGCAGCAGTGACACGGCCAGCCTCCCTGCAATCCCGACACAGCGGCTCAGCCCTCAGGCGACGTAGGCGCTGTTGCTGGCCTGCCCAGCCGCGCAATCTTTCAACCATGTCGATCTCCATGCCTGGTGAGGCGTAGGGCCGGCGTCAGCCGAGCCCGTAGCCGTCTCGCGCCCGCTCGCGCGCGTTCTCTGACGTTGCCGGATGGCGCTGTGCCCATGCGCTGACGTTGCGGCCGGGTGCTGCCCCACCCCTCCAGCCCTGACGGGCCGGGGTGGCGCTACCGTTGCTCTCCGCCGTTCCGGCTGCGCGCGGCAGAGCCGCTTGCCTTCCGCCCCTTCGGGGCTGGCGCGCAGCTTGCGCTGCACGCCGTACCACAGGTTTTCAGGGTTGGTCTGGATGGTAGGTTGGCGCGCCTGCGGTGAGGGCAGAGTATTACTCTTCTTCCGTGTCCCCGATCGGGTACTCTTTCGGCGGCGGAAAGGGGGTTAGGTTTGGGGACTCTTTAACAGTCCCCAATTGGGCATCCTTTAAGGGTGTCTGTGAGGCACCCTTCCACGCCAGCCGATAGACCTTGACCTGCCTTGTCCTGCCCTGCCGCTGTCCGCTGTCCACTATGAGGCCCGCACGCTCCAACCTATCCAGCGCAGGGATGACCTGCTTGCGGTTGAGGCCGCTTAACTGACTGATCGCCGCGACAGACGGCCATGCATCGCCGGCCTGCAATGTGGCGTGATAGGCGAGCGCCAGGAGCACCAGCCGGTCACCGGCCTTTGCCACGCGCTGACTGAACGCCCATTTTACCGCCGCAGCATTCACCTGATGGCATCCGCCTCGGTCAGATCGTGGATGCGCCACCCCCGCGTCATGCGCAGGCCCGATGCCCAGCCACGTGCGTTGCGATGGCTGTCAAAGTCCCCGTTCAGGTCCTCGCCCTCGAGCGGCGGTTCAACCCGGACGCTGAAGCCGGACCCGAGCGACCGGATGCATATGCGGCGATCGTCAGCCATTGCGCGCCGCCGCCTCCTGCGCCTCGAAATGCTTCGCCAGCGTCGAGCGCCGGGCGCAAACAGTCTTGCCGATCTTGAACGTCGGAAGCTGTCCGTTGCCGTGCAGGTGATAGACCTGCTTTGCTGTCATGTTGAGGTGCGCGGCTATGGCGGGGACGCCATGCAGCAGGTCGGAGACTGTATCGTTCATGCGTCACTCCTTGCGTCATTGACGTGCCGGCCCACGTCGAAGAATGGCGGAAATCCGCCGTTTATGCCGGGTAACATCGGGAAGTGCCGACGCCACAAAAAAGGGCCTTTTCAGGCCCCTAAGTATCTTGAATTACTTGTATTTTTTCGCCCACAAATCGTTGCCCCAGCGGTCCTCATCGGTCACCGCGCTCATGATTGCCGAAATCAGCACAGGATTGCGCCGGATGCGGACCCGGCGTTCCGCGACAGCATCTTCGAATTCGCGAACCGATCCAGGCATCCAAAGGCCCTCCGGGTCGCGCTTGTCGGCCTTTGCCGCTGCCTTCATCGCTTCAGTCGGCGCGCCCTTTTTCGTGCCGCCCTGCGGATGCTCGACAAATTCGACAGACAGACCGAGCTTGTTGCATTCCGGTTCGAACCCGCTCTTGAAGGCGTACCGGTCGTAGGCGAAGCACTGCACGTCATAATCATGGTCGTATTCGGCCAGCGCCTGAGCGACGTGATCGTAACGTATGTTCTGGCCCTTAGGGGCATGGATATGCCCCGCGTCCAACCATTCGCGGTACGGCTGCTTGTCCCGCAGCGCCCGCGCGTCGATCGTGTCGCCCGGCGTCCATGCCTCAATCCAAACGTCAAACGTCGGCTTGGTGACAATCTGCACCTTGCCGTCACGCACGGCCTCGACCTGAACCGATCCGGTTTCAACGGCCGCGCCCATGGCGGTGATGTCACGATTCTGGCTGAGGTCTCCACTCAGCCATATGCGTTTTCCTTTATGTTCCGCCGGATCGAAGTCCGCGATGCAGGGCTCGATCGCCGCACGCGTCATCCACGCGGTTTCGGCGTCGGTCCACTGGCAAAAGTGTAACCGCAGAATGTTATTGAGCTTTGACGGCATGGCCTTCGCCTGCGCCACGACAGCCGCCAGATATTCCTTCGTAATCGTCACGCCGAGCAGGGGGTTTGCCTTCACCCAACATGACGGGTCATTCAAGGGATCGTCGCCCGCATCGAGCGAACACACGAAGCTAAACGTGCTGTCGTCAATGATGTTGCCGAGATAGGCGGCATCATCATCTTTGGCGTCGATGTTGCCGGCCGCCACGCGAACGGCATGCTCATGCTCCGACCAGCAGACAGAGTTACGGTTGGAGCCGCTGTTCGTGATCATGAACAGCAGCGGGTTAACGCGGAATTTGAAACCGCGCTCCAGCATTTCGATAATGCCGCCGTCGGGATGCTCGTGCACTTCGTCAATCAGCGCGAAATGCGGACGTGGCCCCGACCCGGTATTTTTCGTCTCGCGGCTGATCGGCCTGAAAAAAGACCCGGTTTTCAAGTAGGCCAGATTGTGAACCCGGCCCGGCCCGCCAGTCTTCTTGATCCGCTCCAGCAGCGAGGGTGACTTGTCGACCATTTTCACGGCGTCGCGGAACAGGATCGACGCCTGATCTTTGGTCGCACCAGCCGAGTAGATCTCGGCACCAGCTTCCCGATCGGCCATCATGCCATATAGCCCGACGCCGCCAGCTACCGGCGACTTGCCGTTACCCTTGCCCTCCTCAATGAACGCACGCGTGAAGCGCCGCACCGGCCGATCCTTGATGTCCGGCCGTCGAACCTTGGACATCCAGCCAAAAAGCGAGCCGATCTTGAACGCCTGGCTTTCGTGCAGGACAAGCGGCTTGCCCTCAAATTGCCCTTCGCTGAGCTTTAGCTGGCCCTCGAAAAACGAGATGGCGCGGTCAGCGGACGCGCGATCGAAATACAGGCCCCGCTTTGCCCCGTTCTTCAGGTCGTCAATATGACGGCGGCATGCGTTCCGAACATGAGGGCCGGCAATAACCTTCCCCGACTGGACACGCTTTGCATAGGCAAGAACGCGGTCAGTCGAAGATGTCGTCGTCGTCGCCCTTTTTACCATCGTCCGCCTTACGATTGCGCTCGTCGGTCAGACCCAGTTCCGCCATGTAGGCGCGCAACTGGCCGTGGCGGCTGGCGGGGAATAGGCGCGGACAAGTCATGAACTCGCCCCATAGTTCGCAGAACGCGATAGCCGCCGCCTTCTTGGAGCCGTCCAGCCATCCGGCCGGTTCGATGTAATCTTTCCACGCCGCCAAGGCCTCGCCCTTAAGTGCGCGAGGGCGGACCAACTTGCCAAAGCTACGCTGGGCTTCCTCGACGGCCTTTTTCGCCGCCTTCGTGTCGCCGTGGCGCGTGGGCCGGTGCGTTCCATCCACAAGGCGTAGGTGCGCCGCCTTCGGCTTCGCTCCTCTGGTCGCCATATTGGATGCTCCGATATTCAATGTGGTTTTGTGCGAAGTTTTGGTCCGCGCGGTCCTAGAGGCGCAAAGCCCTAGCCTTTTTGCCCCCCGCCCCCTGTCAGCCGTGCGTCCACCTGCGTTGCGGTACCGCGTCGACCTCCCCGTTGATGAGACGGTCCCCCTTCTCGATGTTGCAGCGGCGATGCGCGCAGGCGACATTATCGAGCGTGTGCGTGCCGCCGGCAGCCAAGGCAATGACATGATCCAGCTCAGGGGCATTCCACGCCATTGACCCACGCAGTTCCCGTGGGGCCGCTTCACCGCAAATATGGCATCGCCAGCCGTCGCGCTCCATCACGTCGATCGGGTTGACAGGCTCCATTGCCGCACCATACCTTGCGGCCCTCGACATGCCCTTCGCCACACGACGATGGTAGCGATCACTGCAAGCGTCACCACAGAAGCGCCGCCGCTTGTCTCCCCATGCTGTCGGCGCGAAAGCCGTGAGGCACTCAAGGCACGCACGCTCAGATACGTCCTTTGCGCTATGCCGTGCATAAGAGGACTTCCAACTGTCCCGACTGCGTATCGCAGCGCAGTCGATGCAGTACTTCCTGCCCACAGGAATTGAGATGCGACAATCGCCGCATTTAGAGGCGGCGCGCCGTGCCCACCGGGCGAACTCTTGCTTGGCCCGCGTCGTGGCCCTGATCTTCTCACCGTTCCACCGCTTGAGCACGAACCCGCATTCTCGGGAGCAGCAGGTTGTTCGGTCGGGCCGTGCTGGCATGAACACGGTGGCGCATACCTTGCAAACGTGACCCTGTTGTGCCCCGCTGGAGCGGGGGCTAAATAAACCATCAGCCATAGCGATCTTCCCTCGATCGTGGTGGTCAGGGTCGAGTGGAGATTGCCGTCTCGCTCGACCCGATTTACGCCTGAATGAATTCGCGGCACGGTGCCGCAAAACCCCAGATGCTAAAGCGGCCATCCATCAGGGCCGATCCGAATGACACGCTTCGGTGACCGCCCACTGTCCTGCGCCGTCTTTGCCTGGTGGCAATCGACGTTGATGGCCTGCAAGTTACTCTCGTCGTCGGTGCCACCGGCCGCCTTGCTGACAATGTGGTCGACATGTGTGGCGGCGTGAACGCGACCTTCGCGAAGACAGGGCTGGCATAGGTGCCGATCCCGATCCAGTACCCGCTTCCGCAGCTTGTCCCATGCGGTGCCGTAGCCGCGTTCGTGCCGAGATGTTCTGGACCATGCCATGGTGTAACCCCGCTGCACTGCGGAGGCGGACGGGACTCGAACCCGCGCATACCTCATCATGGTCTAGGCACCACACCGTCAAAGACTAGAGGCTGCTCTACCAGCTGAGCTACCGCAAACCGGATGGTTAGACCGGCCCATGCTCCGCGCAGACGGCACAAAAAAAGCCCGCTGCATGTGCAACGGGCGCAATTCGGCCAGCCCCTTTTTGGTGGATTTCGTGGCCACCTGCAAGCGGTATCTGCATCACGCCGACTCCTCCACCACGGCGTTGATGCGCTCGCGGATGATGGCGGCAATGTCGCTCCATTCCCGAAGCCTGCCGTCTTCGTCCAGAAACGCCGGGTCGACGGGCGGTAGCAGATACGGTTCGTCCGTCTGTTCCCTCCCATGCTCAGCGTGTCGAGCCTGATCGTATGTCGTGTCATCCAGTATGATCGGCGGGCCACCATACCGGACACCCAGCGGCGCGCGAGCCTCGTTCATCGCGTCCACCATCGCCTGATCCACCGCAGAAAAGGCATGTGCGACACACACCGGCCAACGGTTGATGGCCTCCAGCAACAGGCGCTTCGCCTTGCGGTTGTGGACCCGGTATCGCTTGGCCGCCACGGTAAAGCCGATCGCATCGCCTACGACCATGTCCAACACCAGCGCCTTCGGTGCCGGGATCATGTCCCGCCAGTAGCCATAGGCGCGATGCATCCGCACACGGTGGATGCGTTCCGCCACAGCTTGCGGCCGGCTGGACGTGTCGACGCGCGCCTCAAGGCTCGCGATCTTCACGCCCACATCAGCCTCAAGGCTGCGATAGACGTTCGCGATCTGGGCAACCCATTCAAGCTGATCCTTGTCGATCACGCCATTGGCATGCAGTTGCGCCAGCGCGCCGGAATGGGTCCGCGTCGCCTGATCCCACGTTTCAGGCGTGCCATAGGCCTTGTGATCCCATGCTTCGCGCAGGGCCACGGCTTCCTCGATGCCTGGCTCCAGTTCCACCGGCACGTCGACAGTCTTCGGGCGGCGGCGCGATTTCGCCTTGTGCACGGTCGCCTTCGCTACCGGGCGGGAATGCCCCAACACCAGATGGTCGATGCGTTGCTGCTCCCGCTTCCGGGCCGCAGCGATGCGCGCCATGCGGGCGTTGAACCGCAGCACCCGCTCAGGATTCGCGGCGTACGCAGCGGCAAGCTCCTGCCGGGCCGCAGCGATGCGCGCTAGCTTGGCC
>Ga0075012_10002215_pt1 | contig 19267 bp, 19 predicted proteins | sample All_14_2_FD_71474 | JGI IMG/M metagenome (GOLD analysis project Ga0075012, IMG submission 71474) | Freshwater microbial communities in response to fracking from Pennsylvania, USA - Allegheny Zone_MetaG_DW_15 | ecosystem: Environmental > Aquatic > Deep subsurface > Groundwater > Drilled... | reverse complement strand
GCCATCCTCTTCCTCCACGGCATGGGCGAATCCGGTACCGACGGCATCAAACAATCCGCAATCGGACTCTGCCACGCCATTCGAATGGCCGCCGCAGATTGGCCATTCATCGTAATCGCCCCCCAAAAACCCGATTCCCGACTCCTCTGGCCAAAGTTCATCGATCGTATCAATCAAACCGTAGAATTTGCCGATCAAAACCATAAAATCGACCCCCACCGCCGCTACATCACAGGACTTTCACAAGGCGGAAACGGCACGTTTGAACTCGCCACCTCACTCATCTGGCAATTCGCCGCTGCCGCTCCCGTCTGCGGATGGATCGATGACCCGTCAGCCGCCGCAAAACTCAAAGACATGCCCCTCTGGACATTCCACGGCGATGCCGATACCGCCGTCCCCATCGCCAAGGGCCGTGCCGCCGTCGAAGCAATTAACGCCGCCGGTGGCAAAGCAAAAATGACCGAATACAAAGGCGTCGGTCACAACTCTTGGGATAACGCATACCAAAACGAGTCCCTCGGTGCCTGGTTTCTTCAGCACTCGTTAGACTGAAATAAAAAGCCCCCTCTCCGTTTAAATGGAGAGGGGGTTGGGGGTGAGGATTCAACCCAAATTCAGACCCTACCCGTCCGCCTTAACCCCAAACAGCTTCCGGCGACCACCGCCATTGCTCGAAGCAACCACCGGCTCCGCCTTTTTCTCCGCACCCTTATTCGCCAACGGAACCTCTTTCTTAGGCGCAATCTCCGGCTCCGCCTTCACTTTCTTCGCCTTTTTCTCTTTCTTCTCCGGCTTCGATTCTTTCTTGACTTCAACCGGTGCTGCTTTTTCAACCGCCGGAGCAACCGCCTTCACCGCACTAATCTGCTCCAAAATACTGCGCAACATCCACGCCGATTTCTCATGAACCCGGAGCCGCTGAACGAGCAAATCCTCGCTGCCATAATCGTCCAAATCATCCATGATGTCGATTTCTTTGCGCAACAAATCGCTCATCTCCGCATGCGCATCCACCAAGCCGCGCACCATCGAAGCATCATCCGCCCCGCCCAAGCCTTCCTTCAACCGCGCAATTTTCAAATAATCCGCCATCGTTCCCGGAGCCGCCGCACCCAAAGCCCGAATCCGCTCCGCAATCTCGTCCACCGCCAAAAACAGCTCGTTGTACTGCTGCTCCGTCAAAGTATGAACGCCCACAAACGCGCCCCCAACTACATGCCAATGAACATTCTGCGTCTTCAAAAGCAAAACATAACTGTCCGCCAAAACCCGCCCCAAACTCTGCGCCGCTGCTTTCGTATCCATAATCGTCTGACCAAGTCTATCATACGAACCCGCCAATCTCAACATCACAAATACCCAAACCCAAAAACACCTAGACATATGCTAACATTTAAGCAATGATCGCCCGACTAAGAGGAGAAGTGCTCGAAGCCGATTCCAGCCCAATTGTTGTCGATTGCCACGGTGTCGGATACGAAGTTCATGTCCCCCATTCCGTCCTCGTCGAACACGGCATCGTTAACGAACGAATCGATCTCTACACCTGCCTCGTCATTCGAGAAACCGAACACACCCTCTACGGGTTCAGCAATCCCCGCCAACGAAGACTCTTCGAAATGCTCCGCGAAGTCAAAGGCTGTGGCGCAAAAATCTCCCTCGCCCTCATCAGCACCCTCGCCGAAGGCGGCGCCGTCGAAGCAATCATCACGCAAAACCCCAAAACCCTCGCCGTCACCCCCGGAATCGGCCCCCGACTTGCCGAGCGCATCGTACTTGAGCTGAAAGAAAAAATTCTCGAACTTCAGATTGCTCCCATTCCCGGACGCGCCGCCGTCACCCCCTTGCGACCAACCCCCCAAGACGATCAACTCGCAGAAGCCCTTCTCACTCTCGGTTACCGACGACAAGAATTCGAAGACGCCGCTGCCATCGCCCGCGAAGCTACCGATGATCTCGGCGAGCAAGTCCGCATCGCCCTCCGACACCTCCAAAAATAAACCCGAACAATGAGCCGCAACGACCACATCACTCCCGAACAAATCCCCGGCGAAGATGAACTCTCCCTTCGTCCCCGCAAACTATCAGAATTCATCGGACAAGAAAACGTCAAAGGCAATCTCAGCATCTTCCTAAAAGCCGCCAAACAACGCGAAGAACCCCTCGACCACCTTCTCCTCTACGGTCCTCCCGGACTCGGCAAAACCACCCTCGCCCACATCGTCGCAACGGAGATGGAGACTATCATCCACGTCACTTCCGGCCCCGCAATCATGCGCCCCGGGGATCTCGTCGGGATCCTCACCAACCTTGAACCCAACGCCGTGCTCTTCATCGACGAAATCCACCGCCTCTCCCGCCAAGTCGAAGAAATCCTCTACCCCGCCATGGAAGACCGCAAAGTCGACATCATGATCGGCCAGGGCCCCGCCGCACGGTCTATTCGGCTCGATGTCCCCCCCTTCACCGTCGTTGGAGCTACCACCCGCCAAGGCAACCTCACTGGCCCCCTCCGCGACCGATTCGGCATCGTCATGAACTTCGGATTCTACGACCACGACGCCCTCAACCACATTGTCCGCCGATCCGCCACAATCCTCGGGATCGAAGTCGATGAAGAGGGCGGAAAAACCATCGCCAAACGATCCCGAGGCACCCCCCGCATCGCCAACCGCCTCCTCAGACGAATCAGAGATTTCGCCCAAGTCGATGGCCACAGCATCATCACCGAACCCATCGCCGACCATGCCCTCGATGCTCTCGGAATCGATAACCTCGGCCTCGATAACCTTGATCGCCAAGTCCTTGAAAGCATCATCAAAAAATACAAAGGCGGCCCCGTCGGCCTCGAAACCATCGCCGCCTCCACCGGCGAAGATTCTGGCACCATCGAAGATGTGTGCGAGCCGTTCCTTCTCCAATGTGGCCTCCTCGCCCGCACCCCCCGGGGCCGCGTCGCTACCGACCACGCCTTCCGCCACCTCGGCCTCACCCCACCCAAAAACTCCCTCGATCCGACTTTGCCTTTAGAAAATGAGTAATCCCGAAATCATTGTCACAGTGTCCGAAATTGGAAAGAAGCACAGGATTCAAGTACTCCATCGTTATGAAGAAGGAGAAACGAACCTCCTTAATTGCGAAGATATTGATTTGGTTAGCTGGGTTCCTGCTCAACCATTTACTTCTTTAGTTGTTGTGGGTGACACTCTAAAGCTCCTGAAAAGAGCCGATTTACTTAATGAGATTCTTGACGTTGAGTTCCAAAACACTTCATTTGAATTCCTTGATACCTGTTTGCCTCATCTCAAAAGCATCACTACACTTTCACTAGTCGCCGCAGAACTCCCTCAAAAATCTGAACTCCCTAAAAGTTTGTTTCGAGTAATTCTGGACAACTGTATTGGTGTTTCGCACACAACTCTAATGCCTCGGTTTTTAGAACTCAGGCAACCCTACACATCTCAGTTACCGCCTTCAATCGCAGTACTAAGTGGTTCAATCACACTGTTTGGATTATTTCCGAGTACTGACCGCGGAGTATTCAGGCAAAGTCGAGTTGATCCTTCGATGTTTGAAATGATTAAAACAACAGTTTCTTTGCAATCAATATCTCTAGAAGGCGTTTACCTCGAACACTCGCACCTGCAAACAATCCTAGATTCCGGAGTAAACATGATCTTTATCCACGATTGCGCTTTTGAGTCACTTGATTATTCGGAAACACCTATCTTTAAGCCAAGTATGTCAGTCGATAGTCTGCATGCCAACTTTGATAGCTCTGATGCAGAATTGAGTCGGCAAATGATCATTGCTTGCCCAAATATTGAGGCACTTTCTGCGAGATCACGTGTGCTAGACGAGAATTATTTTCAAGCATTAGCAAACATACAATCTCTGAGCAGAGTCGACATGACGGATAGCACTATTTCAAGAAATGTAATGACTTCGCTCTATCAAGTCGAAGACGTTCAGCTCACTAGCTTACGAGGAATATCCCGGAAACGTGCCAAAAAACTATTCCCCAACGCAATTATTGACTGGAATTGATGGCGAATCATTCCATTTGTCGCTACCGAAAATAGCTGGATCATTAGCAAACATGTCCTCTTACATCAAGCCCAAATCAATGCCCAACTTCGAATAAAGTCGACGCTCCAACCGCTCCCGAACAACCGCATCGCTCATCAACTCCAAAACCTCCGCCGCAAACGCGTAAACCAAAATCGCATCCGCCGTGGCCTTCGGAATCCCTCGCGATCGCATATAAAAACGGAAAGTCTCCTCAATCTGACCAACCGTCGCCCCGTGCGTACATTTCACATCGTCCGCAAAAATTTCGAGCTGCGGCTTACTGTTAATCGTCGCATTCGGCGACAAAAGCAAAGCCTGATTCGTTTGCTTCGCATCGGTCTTCTGCGCATCCTGATGAACAAAAATCTTGCCGTTAAAGACAACTGTCGCCTTGTCATCAATAATCTGCTTATAAATCTCAAAGCTGTTGCAGTTCGGCAAAGCATGGTCAAGTTTCGTATGATTATCGATAACTTGCTCACCTCGAGCCACAACCACGCCGTCCAAGCGAGTCGTAATGTGCTCGCCGTTCAAATCAATATTCTGATCAAGCCGTGCCAATCCGCCGCCAAACGCAACGTTATAACTCCGATACTCACTTTCACCCGCTTGCTTTGTTTCCCAAAGCGCAATGTGATATGAATCAAGTGACTCGTCTTGCAACCGAACATGCTCAACATTCGAATGCTTCGCCACAAAAACTTCCGTCACCGGAATCGTCAAATTCGTGCTCGAACCATCCGAGCAATACTGCTCAACAATCTTCGCTGTCGAATTCTCATCTGCCACAATCAAGACCCGCGGCGCAATCACCATACCTTCGCCACTCGTTACATGCGTAATCTCAATGACCGGCTCAACCGCCGCACCCGCCGATAAGTGCAAATAAACCCCATCGACAAACACCGCAGAATTCAAAGCCGCAAAAGTGTGATCCTCAATCTTTGCAATTTGCCCCAAATGCAAGGCAACATCCGGCTTCTCATAAATCGCATCGCGGAGAGACATGAGCGTCAAACCCGGCACAACCGGCAATTCGGAAAGATTTCGATCCAGTCGGCCATTGACAATGACGACCCGAATCGTTGTCTGTGCATAAAATGTCGGATCCGTCCCAAAAACCGCCGGCCCTGGCTCGCCCGGATTCCAATTAACGCCCGCCAAAGAGCGGAGCGGCGTATATTTCCACTCCTCATTCCGAGTCGTCGGAACACCTAACTCTCCATGAATCTTCGCCCCGCGATCACGCAAACTCACGAGCCATTCCGGCTCCTGATCGCGATTTACTGCATCAAGCACCGCGCCAAATTGACTGTCATAGACCAGCGATTTGCTCAACTTAGCTCACCACCAATTCATCAAGCCAGCCATATCCCTTATCTTCAAGCTCAAGCGCCAAACTCTTATCGCCGCTCTTCACAATCCGGCCGTTCATCAAAATGTGCACATAGTCAGGGACAATAAAATTCAAAAGCCGCTGATAGTGCGTTACCACAACAAACGCTCTTTCTGGGCTCCGCAAGGCATTCACGCCCGCCGCAACCGTCTGCAGAGCATCAATGTCAAGACCAGAATCCGTTTCATCCAATACACACAGCGACGGCTCTAAAACCGCCATCTGGAAAATCTCGTTCCGCTTCTTTTCCCCGCCCGAAAATCCTTCGTTCACACTACGCGTCAAAAGCTCATCCTTCAACCCAAGCTGCTTCACTTTTTCGCGGATGTACTTCATAAAGTCCATCGAACCCATCTCCGGTTCGCCGTTTGCTTCCCGTTTCGCGTTCAACGCCGCCCGCAAGAAGTAAGTATTCGAAACACCCGGAATCTCAACCGGATATTGAAAAGCAAGAAAAACCCCTTTGTGGGCGCGGTCTTCCGGATCAAGTTCAACCAAATCTTCACCCTTGTATTCAATCGAACCACTCGTGACTTCGTAATCTTCACGCCCCGCCAAGATGTTCGCCAAGGTACTTTTCCCACTTCCGTTTGGCCCCATAATCGCATGAACTTCGCCCGGCTTAACGCTCAAATTAATGCCGCGCAAAATTTCCTTGCCATCTTCCGCCACTGAGGCATGCAAATCCTTGATTTCCAACATAATGTCCCCCCATTCTACGGCCTAGCTCCCATGCAATAAGCCAGGACCCCTACCAATCTGTACTTTTCCGTGGTGTTAGACCCACCTATCTCGCAACAGAGAAAAAAAATGAGCCCGCTCGGCCCAAGGCCAATCCCTCCTCGACCCGATCACCATCGGGTCTCGTCTGCCCCGACCGGGCTCATTTACCGGTACCCTCTCAACCATGTCCACCCCATTTCTCGGACTCAACCCCAAAAATCATAATCTCTCCGAACAACTATCACGAGACCTCACCCGGATTGATCAAATCCTCGGCGATGTCATCACCGCCCAACAAGGGCCCGAAATCCTCCAGGCCTCACAACAACTATTCCACCTTGCCACCACCAATCCAAAGGCGAGCCTCACCCAAGAAATCCCCGCATTCAAAAACCCCGAAACAATTTTCCACGTCGCTCGCGCATTCACCATCCTCTTCCAGCTCATCAACATTGCCGAACAAAAAGAAATCGTCCGCGTTAACCGCTCACGGAAAAATCGTCCAGAATCCATCAGCCAAACCATAACGCACCTCAAAGAATCCCATTCCGAACAACAACTCAAAACCCTTATCGAACAACTTCACGTCGTCCCCACACTCACCGCGCATCCCACCGAAGCTCGCCGGCGTGTCGTCCTCGATAAACTCGAATCAATCGCCCGAAACCTCGTCCAACTTTCTGACTCCCAAAACGACGTTGATCTAAGCCGCCCTCTAAATTCTGACCAAATGGTAGAAAATGATCTCCGCCGAAACATTAGCACTCTCTGGCAAACAGCTGAACAAGAACCCGGTGGAATGACCGTACTCGACGAAGTTGATAACGCTCTCTACTATTTCGACCGAACCATCCTTCGCGTCGTCTCATGGATCCAAAGAGACGTCGAACATTCCTGGCAAACCAATTTCAATTCCCCACCTCCCGATCTCGGAAATCTCATCACCTACCGATCATGGGTCGGCGGCGACCGCGACGGTAACCCGTCCGTCACGCCAAAAATCACGACCGAAACCATCAACCGGCATCGAAATTTGTTCCAAAATACCGTCAAAACCCTCCTCAAACGACTCGCCCGGGAAGCAACCCAGAATGTCAACCTCACCGATCTCCCTCAAGAACTCCACGAACTCATTGAAGCTAATAGCAACAATCAACTTAAAAACGATGACCAAGGCATGCCGTTCGCGCTAATCTTTGACCTCCTCGCCTCACTCCCTGACGATAAAAAATCAAACTTACTCCCAATCCTCCAAAAGGTTGAAGAGACTCTCCTCAAAACCAATAATGCACCGTTTGCCACTACTGGCTATTTTCCGCGACTGATCCGAATCCTTAAAGCATTCCCCGCTGGCATCATCCCCCTCGACATCCGCCAGCACTCCGACGAACACCTCACCCCAATCGGCGAACTCTTCCACGCATCCGGCGATCTCGCCTCCCCCGACGAGTATGCAAACCTTACCGAAGATCAAAAAGTCGCCCTCCTCCTCAAAGAACTCGCAAACCCTCGACCCATGGTGGACACAGCGTGGGAGGGGTCCGAAAAATGTGAATCCGCCCGCGAAGTCTTCCGCATCATCAAATTTCAACACGCACTCAACGGCCCCCAAGTCATCCCCTGCTACATCATCAGCATGACCCACGGCCTCAGCGATCTACTCGAACCAATCATCCTCGCCAAAGATGCCGGGCTCATCCGCTACAACCAAAGCCAACCCGAATCTGCCATCGACTTCGTCCCGCTTCTCGAAACCATTGACGACCTTGAATTCGGCAAAACTCTCCTCCAAGACCTGTTCTCGAATCCTCTCTATCAATCCATTCTCAAAAGCCGAAACAACACTCAAGAAGTCATGCTTGGCTACAGCGACTCCAGCAAAGATGGCGGATACTTCACCGCAAACTGGTCACTCCATAAAGCCCAATCCGACCTCAGCAAAATCGCCGCCGATCACAATGTTCACCTTAGATACTTCCATGGGCGAGGCGGCACCGTCGGACGCGGAGGCGGACGCGCAAACAAGGCAATCCTGAGCCAACCCAGCCGCTCGTTTGCTGGAGATATCAGATTCACCGAACAAGGTGAAGTCATTTCCTTCCGCTACTCTCTCCGGCCAATCGCCCACCGACACCTTGAACAAATCATCAGCGCAACCCTCATCGGCGCTGCCCGACAGTCTCAACCAGAAACCGAAAGTCCCGACTACCGCACTGCTGCCGAAAACATCTCCGAAACCTCAAAGAAAACATACAAAGACCTCATTTATAACGATCCCCAATTCCTTGATTTTTATCTCGCTGCTACTCCAATTGAGCACATCGCCAAGCTCAGCATCGCTTCCCGTCCCGTCATGAGATCAGGCAAAAAGCTAGACAACCTTGATTCTCTTCGCGCAATCCCCTGGAACTTCGCATGGGTGCAATCCCGTTACGTTGTCCCCGGCTGGTACGGACTCGGAACCGGACTCGAAACAACTCCTATCGAAACCCTCCAAAAAATGTACAAAGACTGGCCATTCTTCGCCACCGTCATCGAAAATGCTGAACTCGAGCTCATCCGCGCTAACCTCGATACTGCCGAACTCTATGTCAACCTTGTCGAAGATAAAGAACTTGCCAATTCATTCCATTCTCGCATCGTCGCCGAATTTGAAAAGACCAAGTCCATCATCCTTCAAATCAAACAAAACGACGAACTCATGCAAAACTCCCGCGTTGTTCGCCAAACCGTCGAATTCCGCAATCCGATCACTCTCCCCCTCAACATCCTCCAAACCCATTTGATTAAACAAATCCAAACCGAAAATCCGACCCCAGAAATGGAATCCGCTTTGCTACAAACCATCGCCGGGCTCGCCGCTGGTATGCAATCAACTGGATAAAAGCTTCCACAAACCGACTAGCGCCCACCTTTATGCACCACAAATGCCGAGTATCTCGAAAGAAAATGAGAAATTCATTATCCAGGATGACCGGAAACTGAATAATTAAGCGTCAAGTAAGGAAAAGAGTGAAGACGGTTCCTATCAAAGCGAATATCTTGGCCCTCGCGTGGCTATCCGGCATCTGGCAGGCCGACCATTCACAGGGTTGGACCGAAGAGTTCTGGAGCACGCCAAAAGACAACGTGCTTTTGGGCACCGCCCGCTTCCACGATCAAACCGGACTCCTTCACACCGACCTCACCTGGATTGTTGAAGAAGATCAAAAAATCCACTCCCACTTTCGCCGATACGACAACAAATTCCGTCCGTATCCCCACCTTATTGAACCAATACGATTTGATCTGGTTGAACTGAAGGAAAACTATGCTGTCTTCTATTGCACCGAACCCGACACCGATGCATGGATGATTTACGAACGAAACTCCTCAACGCTGATCGGCACATTTATTTTCGGATCCAACCTGGAGGTGATGACCTCATACTCCCTCAGTCTCTCTCCAACCGCATCACCAGCACCCGTTTGAAAGCATAACGATAAAATATCGCGAAAATTTCAGTGAAATCCACGCACACCACGATAAACTCGCAAAATTCTCACAACTGTATGGAACAATTTTCCCCAACAAGACGTCAAAAGATCGTTTTTATGCCCCTTTCCCTCATCAAGTCGTTCACTCAACCCATCCCGGCGACCATTGATCAACTCTCATGGTTAACCGGTGGATGGAAAGGAAAACATGACGATTTCTGGGCAGAAGAGCTGTGGAGCCACCCCCACGAAGGAACAATTCTCGGCTCCTACCGGCGGCACAGCGAACAGAAAGTTGTCCTAATGGACATCATCAACATAACACAACACGACCAAACAATTAAGTACTTCTTTCGCCGCATTGAAGACCCTCTCAAACCAACCGATCACTACATCGCGCCCGCGATGTTCACCCTTTGCCATATTGCAGAAAATGAGTGCACCTTTGTTCACGACGACGAAACTCACCCCTACTGGATTCACTATAAGCGCGAAAACAATATCCTTTCGGGCCTCACATGCGACAATTTGGAAAACCTCGATTTCATAACAAAATTTCATTACGAAAAATATCTGTAAAGAATGACAGCACCGATACCGAAAACCATTAATGACAAGTCCGCCAGAGACTTGCAATTTCAGCATCCAGGGAAAATAGAACGCTGAAGAGGGTATCGGCACTCCGCACACGGGGTGCCATTTTTTTAAATCAATTGGCAACCGGAAGAAATAACCCACTCTTTCATCGACTGGGGGATCAAATTCCAAACTTCATAGGTCAATGGTTTTATCAGTCCATCAGGAAGGTCAGGCTGAATCACATAGCCAAACTTCTCGCCTTGCTTCAGTACTGCCCGAACCTTTCCGCAGACGCAGATGATCATCCATTCAATGTCAGAACCATCTTCCGTGAACTTTGAAAAGCACCGCACATCGGCCTCCTCTTTAAACCGTTCATTCTCACTGACTGGATCAATCCCCGGCATCACCATATTCTCAGCCGCCGACATCGTGACTTCCTCCCGCTTCTCACAAACGTTGTATAACCAAACCATATAGATCAAATCATCCTGAGAGTTAAACAAATGCACCCAAGCAACCTCACCATCATCTACTGCCTGAAACTCAATGTCTGATGCCTTAAATCCTTGCCAAAACTCAACCATTTTCCACCCAGACCACTCCCGACTATACCGATCACATCCACAAGATAAACTCAAACAATGAGCCACCACCACGAGCGATTCTTAGGCAAAGCTGAAACCTATTCTGCCGGGCGGCCCAGCTATCCACCCGAAGTTCTCAATCGCATCCTCACCCAGACAAATCTTCCTTGCGATGCCACTATCTATGATCTCGGTGCGGGCACCGGCATCTTCACTCAACTCTTGCTCAATCACTTCAACCATGTTCACCTTGTCGAGCCAAATCCCGACATGCGTAGTGTTGCCGTGCGAGAGCTTCCACTAGACAAAATAACCGTTCGAGAGCAATCTGCCGAATCATTCTCCGCACCTCCCCATTCAATCGATCTCATCACCGCCGCCCAAGCATTCCATTGGTTCGACCAACCCACCGCAAAAGCTCACTGGAAAACCGTGCTCAAACCAAATGCTCACATTGCTTTGGTCTGGAACGAAAACCACCCCGTCAATCACTTTGCCACCGACCTCGTTAACCTCCTCACCGAACTCAACGAACAAATCCCCAACCTCACGCAACCAAAAAATGCCCGAGTAGGCGTCTCCGAATTCCTCAACCAAATGGACTCCTATTCATTCGAACATTCAAAATCCTTGAGTCTTCCAGAACTCTCCGGGCTCATCCTTTCCCGCAGCTACTCTCCTCTACCCACCGATCCTAATTACCAAAAACTAACCGAAAGGATCAACGACTTGTTTCACAAACACAAGGTCAACAATCTTGTTCAACTTCCCATCCAAACCAATCTCTTTATTGGACGTCTCTAAAACCTCGTAACCTCACCGGGTAATCTCCGCCCTATGCTTCTCGAAGGCAAAAAGGGACTCGTCTTAAACGTAACAAACCAGAACAGCATCGGCTGGGGAATCGTAGAGGCCCTCCACGCTCAAGGAGCAACTGTCGGAGTTGGTGCCCAAAACGAAAAAATGCTCGGGAAAGTTGAAAAACTCATCGAAGGCATGGACAGAATCGACACGTTCACCTGCGATTTCACCTCCGACGATGACCTCCAAAGACTCCACGACGAAGTCAAGGCAAAATACGGAACGATCGACTTCTTCGTCCACAGTGCTGCTTTTGCAAATAAAGAAGACCTCGAAGGCCGATTCATCGACACATCCCGAGCCGGGTTCGCCCTTGCCCTCGACATCTCTGCATTCTCTCTCGTCGCTGCCTGCAAAGCCCTCGAGGATCTCCTCGTCGACGATGCCAGTGTCCTGACCATCTCTTACATCGGCTCAACCCGAGCCGCCGGAAACTACAACGTAATGGGCGTTGCCAAAGCCGCCCTCGAATCAAGCATCCGCTACCTTTCCGTAGACCTCGGTCAGCGCGGCATCCGCGTCAATACTCTCAGCCCCGGACCAATCAACACCATCTCCGCCCGCGGAGTCAAGGGCCTTCTCGATATGCTCAAAATGATGGAAGAACGAACACCTCTTCGTCGCCCCTACGGTCAAGAAGAATGCGGTCTCAACGCCGTCTATCTCTGCAGCGACCTCAGCAAAGGCGTAACGGGTCAAATCATCTTCATCGACAGCGGCTACAACTACCAAGGGTTCTAAGAAAAGCCAATGCCTCTCCTCACCGTTCCAAATTGGTCGTTGGGACGAGAACGCACCGTTCTTCGGGAAGCATTCGATTTCCTCGATTCCGCTCCCGTAACCGTTCATTACGCCGAATCTGACATCGACCACAACCGCACCGTCACCGCTTTCTCCGGCACTCCGACAAATGTCCAAACCACCCTCCTCGGCCTTGCCGAAATCATCCTCCCCAGTGTCAACCTCCAACGCCACACGGGCGTGCACCCCCGAATCGGCGGCCTCGATGTCTGCCCTTTCATTCCTCTTCCCCCTCTCCGTGTCAATGGAGAAACGCGGCAAGTGGATGACCGACAATCTACAAATTCTAGCGATGCAGAGTTTCCCTCCCCAAGTCTGGGGAGGGGTAGGGGAGGGGTTGGTAAGGGAAACAATGCTGGTGGTGGAGCAAACACCCAACAAGAGGATGCCGATAGTCTTCAAAAGTTCATCACTCAAACCGCCCAACTCCTCGCAGATACCCACGACATCCCCATCTTTCTCTACGAACACTCCGCTCCGGGAAGATCGCTTCCCAACCTCCGAAAAGGCGGATTCGGTGCCCTGCTCAACCAAGAACTTAATCCTGATTTCGGACCGAATCACGCCCACAATCACCTCGGGGCAACCGTTCTCGGATGGCGAGATTTCCTTGTCGCCCTTAACGTCAATTTTCCAAACCAACCCGGCGCTCCCGACGCCATGCGGCAAATCGCCAGTCTCATTCGTGAAAAACGACGAAAAGGCGACCCCCTCTTCGCCGGAGTCAGAGCCCTCGGTCTCGAACTCCAGGCCCAAGAAATTACCCAGCTCAGTATGAACATCACCGTCCCCGATACTGCAAACTTCGATAAAATCATCTCTACAATCGAAGAACTTGCGGCAAAATCGGGCATCACCGATGGCTACCCCCAGCTCATTGGAGTGATTCGTGACACCGATATCGAACGATCAACAAAAATTTACGCCCGACCCCAACAAGTCGTGCAAACCCGACTCGCCACCGACTGGCAACTCGACTGGAATCAAGAATGAACCAAAGCTACGACATCGGATTTCTTGGCGGTGGCCAACTCGCGCGCATGTCTATCATGGCCGCCCAAAAACTCGACTTCCACTGCATCAGCCTCGATCCCGGCCAAGTCACTCCATCCAGCCTGATTGCGCCTTCTCTCCAAGGCGAACTAAACGACCCAGAAAAAGTTGCTCACCTCATCATTCAATGTAAATACGTCACGCTCGAAAACGAATTTATCCCCGCCTCAACAATCCGCCAAGCCCTCATCATTGCTAACCGGGAACCCGACTGCCTCATCCCCGGCCTCGGAACCCTCGCCACTATTCAAGACAAGCTCCTCCAGCGCCAAGCCTACGATTCGTATGGAGCACCGAGCCCCAGGGCCGTCGCCTTAGAAGGCGACTATTCAGAAGCAATTTCCAAAATCGGATTTCCCATGGTTCTCAAAGCCCGATTCGGCGGATACGACGGTAAAGGCACTCGATACGCCCGCACTTCCGAAGAATTCGAAACCCACCGTCCTCTCATAGATCAAGGCAACTGGCTCGCCGAAGAGTTTGTTCCGTTCCGCCGTGAACTCGCCGTCATGGTTTACCGCTCCCATTCCCAAACTGGATGCTTCCCCACCATGGAAACCGTCCAGGTCAACCATGTCTGCGATCAAGTCTTCCCAAGTGGAACCGATGCCTCCCAAGCCGCAATCGCCGCTGTAGAATCCGTCCAAGGCTTCGGACTCTTCGGAGTCGAACTTTTCGAATTAGAATCCGGCGAATTCCTCATCAACGAAATCGCCCCCCGCCCCCACAACACCGGTCACTACACTCAAGATTGGGGCGGTGTTTCCCAATTTGAACAACACGTCCGCCTTGCCACCCATCTCACCTGCGCCACCCCTTCCGGGCAAGAAACCTGCATGGTCAATATCTTAGGCATTGACCTCCCGAGTGGCACTGGCGGAGCCAGCGCTATTGAAGTACCGGCGGGTGCCATCCCTCCCTTTGAGGGGAGGGGAAGGGGTGGGGTGGGTTACGCGCGCGCTGAACTCCTTCGCCGCCACCCTGAAGCCAACTTCCACTGGTACGGGAAAGCCGAATCCCGACCCGGTCGCAAAATGGGCCATATCAACATCACCGGCCCCGACTGCCGCAACCGCGCCATCGCCGCACGAGAATCTTTCCTCCAAGCATGGGCATCATCGCAAAAGTGAACAAGATATCATATTTCACTCTTGACTTATATAATTGCACACTAATATAATAAATTTATGGAAATTGACTTCTCTGATTATTTCCCATCCTCCGAACGAGAATTTGCGACCATCGAACACCTCGGCAAACCCGCCCGACGTCTCGCGATCCGAAGAAACTACCCCACCACCGCGGAAAATCTGTGGCACGCCATCACAAATAAAGAGCGGATTTCTGGTTGGTTCACAGTGGTCGATGGCAACCTCGAACTCGGAGGTCGGTTCGCCCTAGAAGGCAATGCCGAAGGCGAAATTATAGAGTGCACTCCCGAACAAAGCTACAAAATCACGTGGGAATATGCTGGAGACATTAGCTGGGTGAATGTGTACATCGAACCGGCCCCCGATGGAGTCAACTTCCTTCTCGAACACATCGCCTACATTCCCCAAGAGTGGATGGATCAATATGGGCCCGGGGCAGCGGGAGTCGGCTGGGATCTTGGCCTCCTAGGGCTCGGACATCATCTGACCACTGGAGAACTCCATACTCCCGCAGAGTCAGAAGAGTGGGCTCTCTCTGACTCCGGCAAAACTTTCATCAATGAAAGTAGCAGTCTGTGGTGCGTTGCCTCGATCGCAGATGGAACTCCACCCGAAAGTGCCCGAAAAGCCGCTGCAAACACGACCGCCTTCTATACTGACACCGAGCCCCCTCAAAACTAAATGAACGCATTCGACGTCCTTGGCGACCCCGTTCGCCGCAGAATCATCGAACTCCTGGCCGAAAGCGAAAAGTCTGCTGGCGAAGTCGTCGATGTCATCACCGCCGAATTCGGGATATCTCAAGCCGGAGTCTCGCAACACCTCAAAGTGCTTCGCGACTCCGGCTTCGCCGTCTCCAACCCCCAAGGAAGCAAACGCCTCTATAAACTCGAACCCGGTGGTTTCAATTCCGTCGATGAGTGGCTCCACGAAATCAAAAAGTTCTGGAACAAACACCTCGACGCCCTCGGCGAAGAACTTGCAAAAGGCATTCCACCGAAAGAGCGTTAGTATTTGAATTGCGTAATAGGTGGAAGACGTGAGCAATCAAATAGAATCACGCCTTCACCTTCGAAAGATTGATCAAGTCTAGCTCAGGATCACCGAATAGGTGAGCTTAACTTCGCCTCCCGCCGGAACATTAACCGTCCATTCCTGCTGTTCACTACCCAGCTTTTTCCCCTTAACCGATTGGGCCGAAAATGTGAAGTTATCGTAAAAAGTCTGGACGAGTCGCACATCAACTGCATCCTTTTTTTCGTTGTGAATTACCACCTCAAACGTATATTCACTTTGCTTTTTATTGATCGCGCGTTTCTTGATCAAATTGGCATTGGCATATACGTCGAATACGTCGCTGAGAGTTAAATGAATCTTGCCATCCTTCGGCGTGTTGCCGATATGGGCGGCCCCGATATAAACTGGCGCGCCCGACTTGGAAGATTCGTAAACCCGGATCGCTCCCGTCGGTAGTGGCTGACCGAGCCCAGATTCAGCGCTATTTGAAAAGTTGAGCCCAAGCTTGGCTTGATGACGGTCGCTTGGATCAATATTCGCACCGTACCATCGGCTCACAGTTGGAAGTGAGATCGCGTAATCGCGTTCGACGGTGACTTCATCTGAGTTCATCATGAGCACTCGATTTGTTTGGTTTTGTCTCACAGTGGCCGTGGACTCATAAGGAAAAGCGTAAAGTTCTCCGACGGCCTCGGCATCCGCAAATCCGTTTGCCGACAATTCCATCGGACTTTCCGCTGCCGGCACCGCGCCCGCTTTCGATTCACTTTCAAACAACTCTTTTCTTTTCCTGGCTGCGGACACGCTCCGATTGGGTGCCCCAGCAACAAACTTGATCTTCGCGTTTGGATAATCGGCGCCACTTTGGTTTTGTATGGTCGCCCAACACTCCATCCCAACGTCACTACTTCCTGGGGCCAGTGTGAGGGTGTAATCGGCCATCCACGACAACCCCTCGGTCAAGTACGCGACATTCATTGCTCCCGTCGCCTTCTTGTCCGCCTTGACTCGTGCGGAAAGTTGCGGGATCGTCACGATGCCAGTATTAGCCGGAGCTTCAATCGTCGCCGAAGGATTCACAATATATTTTTCTCCAACACGCACAACAATGTTGCCCGGCTGAGCTACTTCGAGTATTCCCTCCTGTCGCTCGCCTGCCCGTCCGTCTTCACCTCGGTACACCAGTGTGATCTTTTGGCCGAGGAAACGGGACAAAAGTTCGCCACTTGAATCCATGCCGAGATCGTAGGTGCTCGATGTTGCGTGGGCGACTGGATTACCAGGGAAGCTGAAAACCACGGAGCTTTGGTCAAGCATCCGACTGACCCCTGTCAACTGGACTGTGCTCTCACCTTCAGGAAGTTGAACTGATCGGTTCTCCGAAACTAATGCAAAATTCTGCGTATAAACCGTCAACTCTATTCCCTCACGCAAGTCTTTGTCGGCTTTAATCTCTTGTGCGCGAGCCGCCGTACATCCGTTCAAGGCGGTCAACGCAAGAATGGCGATTGGGGCAGTGGTAAAAGCGCGGCTCATACAGGTTCAGTGTAATTTGCGACCGTTTTCGTTCAATGGCGTGTCAATAAAAAATGGACGCCACTGACGCCCCCAACCTCATCTTTGAATAGGAACTACCAGTTCCTTACCAACTTTTTTCCATTCAGTGGTATCAGATGTAATTGGCGCACATGGTTCTGGCGATGAGCTAACGAAAGCACTCGGAAGGTCTAAATTGGACAAAGATCTAAAACGCCCTGCCTCGCATCAATAACTTTAAATCGAGCGTAAAACCAAAGGTGTTTAACCTCACAGGAAAAATTGCCCTCGTTACCGGATCAACATCTGGAATTGGAAAGGCTGCGGCAATCGCTCTCGCAAAACAAGGAGCGACCGTAATAGTCTCCGGCCGCAGAGAATCAGAAGGAGAATCTGTTGTAAAAGAGATCATTGCAAATGGAGGCACCGCCAAATATCTATCTGCAGATATCACTAACCCGTCAGAGGTCTCCAAATTGTTTCAGCAATCAATGAACGAATACGGCAAACTTGACATCCTCTTTCTCAATGCAGGAGTCTTCGGATACTCCTCAATAGAAGATCAAAGCCATGAAAACCTTGATGAACAAATCAATCTGAATCTAAAAGGAACCTATTTCTGCATTCAAGAGGCAAAGAAGCACCTCGTCCAAGGGGCCCGCATCGTCATTAACACAAGCATTATCGCCGATCTCGGTGTACGAGGAACCTCTGTGTATTCAATGACAAAGGGCGGCCTTAATTCTTTAACAAGAGCATCCGCGGTTGAATTTGCCCCCCTCGGCATCAGAGTGAACGCAGTTGCTCCCGGCCCAACATTCACGAATGAAAATCCACTAGAATCCGAAAAGATCGAATTCCAAAAAGCAATCGAAGGGTTCAACGTCATGAACCGATATGCTGATCCAAAAGAAATTGCCGCCGCCGTCGTCTTCCTTGCCAGCGATGAAGCCTCCTATATCACCGGACACGTTCTAGCCGTCGACGGGGGGAGCGCAATCCACTAAAAAACTTCAGAACTAAAAAAGACTCATTCAGTCGAAGGAATCAATCTGGGTCCCCCACGACCAATTCACCCACTCCCGGGTATCTTCTAACGCTTGTGAAATTTTGGTTCAATTGAACCGCTTTCCCATCCAAGCTCAAACAGGACGGTTTTTTCAAAATGGCTACGTTGCAACTCAAAACCCGCGAAGACGCATCCTCCGCTGGGACTCGACGACTCCGACGCGATGGCGTCCTCCCCATGGCCCTCATAGCCAAAGGCGGAGAAACACAAAAAGTGCAAGCTGACCGAGTCGCCGCACGCCAACTCTTCCACGATATCACCGGCGTCGCAATCTTCGATGTCGAAATTGATGGCGGCAAAGCAACCCGAGTCATCATGAAAGATGTCCAACGCGACCCCGTTTCCCGACAAGTGAGCCACCTCACCGTCATGGAAATCGCCAACGACGACATCGTAAAAGTTTCCGTTCCCATCGTGATCGAAGGCATCCCCGTCTCCGTCACCAAAAAGCAAGCCACGTTGATCGTTCCGATCAACCAGCTCGACATGAAGGCAATGGTCAAAAATCTTCCTGACCAAATCATTGTCGATGTATCCAAACTCGGTGCCAACGCCAAAATCGTTGTCGGCGATCTCAAAGTCGCCGAAGGAGTCGAATTCCTCCACTCCGATCAAACCGTCCTCGCTTCAACCAAGCAACTGCGCGGTATGGTCGCTCTCGACGAAGAAGCCGAAGCTTCTGCTGAAGGCGCTGAAGGCGAAGCAACTGAAGGTGGCGAATCCGCTACCGAAGAAGCTTCCGCCGAGTAATCACCAAATCTTCACAAGCAAACTCCCTTGGTTTAATAGCCAAGGGAGTTTTTAATTTTTGCCCGGCAAAGCCGAATCTATTCAATTCAACCGCCGCACCCACAAGCACTTCAAATACAAACTCTGCGGGAAGTGTGCCGCCGCAGGATGATCCAAATCTTGCAAAGTCACCTCTTCCAAAACCATCCTAACCC
>Ga0075012_10002209_pt1 | contig 19295 bp, 18 predicted proteins | sample All_14_2_FD_71474 | JGI IMG/M metagenome (GOLD analysis project Ga0075012, IMG submission 71474) | Freshwater microbial communities in response to fracking from Pennsylvania, USA - Allegheny Zone_MetaG_DW_15 | ecosystem: Environmental > Aquatic > Deep subsurface > Groundwater > Drilled... | reverse complement strand
AAGCATTATGACCCTTTGTATGCCCAATCAATCGAACGCAATTTCACTGAGTTTGCCTCTGCACTGACCTGCACTCTGCCAGACCACTCACCCGAAGCATTGACTCAAGCGGCAGTGTTTTTGATCCAATCCGAATCAACTGTCTGAGGCTGCGGGCACACCGTTGCTGGGGCTGGGGTCCACTCCTTGCCCTTCAGGCCCAGAGGTGAGGTCTGGGTCTTGCCCTGGCTCCAAGTGTTTGCGTTCCGATTTGGATTTGAGTTTTTCTTCTTTTTTCTTGCGTTTGGCAAGTTCGCGTTGGCGTTTTTCGTAACCGTAATTGGGAGTGGCCAAAAGCTGCTTTCGTTGAGGGGAAAAAACGTGGTTCTTGATTATTTGCGGGAGAACACCTGTAGAGCCTGCATCAGGTCTGCGCGCAGGTCTTCAACGCCTTCCAACCCAATGGCAAATCGCACCAATCCACCGCCATGCGGCCAGTTTCGATGTCGAATAGACTGCACGTCGTAAGGAGCGCAAAGACTGATGGGGCCTGCCCAACTCCAGCCCAGGCGAAAGCGGTTCAGACGGTCACAAAAAGCATCTATCAGTGCTTGGGGGTAATGCGGTTGAAAAACCACACTGAAAAGACAGGCTGCGGCCGTTGCGTCTCGCCGCCAATGCTCATGCCCAGGCGATCCGGAAATGGCGGGATGCAACACACACTCGACTTCGGGGCGCAAGGACATCCAATGGGCCAGATCACGGGTGGTAACGTCCTGGGCGCGGTAACGCAGTTCAACACTCGGCAAACCACGCAGCACCAATTCGGCATCGTTTGCCCCCACCCCATGTCCCCATCGCATGTGCGTCATGAGCAATGCATGGTGCAACGCCGGATCTCTGGTCACCACTGAGCCCATGAGCACATCCGCCCCACCGCTGGGGTATTTGGTCAAAGCCTGCATAGACATGTCGATGCCAAAGTCAAAAGCATTGAAGGCTATGCCAGCACCCCAAGTATTGTCCAACGCTGTCAGGATAGGCCGAAGTTCTCCAGAATCACTCGACTGAATTCGCGCCTGATTGACTCGCTCGACGATTGAAACCAGCATCCGCAAATCGGGGTATTCCAGCGTGATGGACCCAGGCGCTTCCATCCAAACCAGACGAGTCGCGGGTGTAATGGACTTGGCCAAGTCAGCGGGGCTCATGGGGTCGTAATAGCGGGTCACAATCCCCCACGCCTTCAACTCCCCTTCCGCCAAAGCCTTGTTCGGACCATAGGCGTTGTCAGGAATCAGCAGCTCATCACCCTGCTGAAGGAAAGCCATGTCTACCAAGCCAACAGCCGCAAGACCGCTGGGGACCAACACACAGTGTTTCCCCCCCTCCAAAGTGGCGATTCGCTCTTCCAGCGTAAACGTGGTAGGGGTGCCATGCAGGCCGTAGGTGTAGCCACTTTTGTCTTTCCACTCCCGATGACGCAGCTCGTTCACATTGTCAAAAAAGACGGTGGACGCCTTGTGAACACCGATCGGGACGGCCTCGAACCCATCTGGTGCAACGTAGGGGTGGTGTATGAGTTGGGTGGACAGCGACTCAGCCATGGCAAGTGTTCAAACTTTCCATTTGTCCAGCAACGCAGCAGGGCGCATGCTGTCGTAGCCTTCAAAAGGCTGGTGAATCCAAGGATTTGTTGGCAAAAACTCTACTGAATAGTCAGGCGCGAACGTGGAAACACCCTTAGTCCAGATCACGGCACTTCGCAATTCGGAAATGGGCTCGTAGTGGTTGCGCAGAGTGTCCAGCACGGCCTTGAGCGTGTGCCCAGTATCGGCCAAGTCATCCACCAATAAAACCTTCCCTGCGATTTCCCCTTTGGGAGTGGTGATGTAGCGTGCAATGTCCAAACGACCTTGGACAGTGCCTGCATCAGCCCTGTAGGAACTGGTTGACATGATGGCCAAAGGCTTGTCAAAAATGCGCGACAGAATGTCTCCTGGACGCAAACCACCACGGGCCAAGCACAAAATGGTGTCGAACTCCCAGCCAGACTGGTGAACTTTGATCGCCAGCTTTTCGATCAAATTATGGTATTCGTCGTATGAAACGTAAAGGTGCTTGCCGTCTTCTGTCAACATGGAGAACTCCGAAAAAGCATAGCTATAAGTTGTTTAATAAAAAGCGCTTGAAGCACTTTTCATCAAATAATCAAGCTTGGTAGGGGTGACGAAGCAAAATGGTGTGATCTCGGTCAGGACTGGTTGACACCATGTGAATGGGCACGCCAGTGGTCTCTTCAATGCGCTTAAGGTAGCGCTGAGCCTCCGGTGGCAACTCCTCGTAGCGGGTTACCCCTACCGTGGACTGACTCCAGCCAGGCAGCGTTTCGTAGATAGGCACACACCGCTGAATATCGTCAGCCCCCATGGGCAAAATGTCAATGGTTTCACCGTCCAACCGATAACCCGTACAGAGTTGGAGTTCGCTGAGGCCGTCAAGGACATCAAGCTTGGTAATACACAAACCACTCAGGCCGTTGACTTGGGCGCTGCGCTTGAGCAAAGCCGAATCAAACCAGCCACAACGGCGGCTGCGGCCTGTGGTCACGCCCTTCTCTGCTCCCACAGTCGACATGTGCCAGCCCGGGGTTCCTTCTTTTTCCCACTCCAACTCGGTTGGGAAGGGCCCGCCACCCACGCGTGTGCAGTAGGCCTTGGTGATGCCCAGCACGTAGTGCAGCAACCCCGGACCCACACCTGCACCTGCAGCGGCATTGCCCGCCACGCAATTGCTGGAAGTGACAAAGGGATAGGTACCGTGGTCCACATCCAGCAACGTACCTTGCGCGCCTTCGAACAGCAAATTGGCCCCGGCGCTGTGTGCTTCATTCAGTTCACGCGACACATCGGCAATCATCGGCTTGAGCAATTCGGCTTGCGCCATGGCTTCAGCATAGACGGGTTCAAACTGTATTTCACCGTTGAGCATGTAACTGGCGAGTTTCGAGTCCCAAGCCATTTCACATGAACCCAAGTACGTGGTGAGCAGGTGGTTGTGCACACTCAGCAACTCGCGAAGCTTGGTGGCGAAGCGCTCTGGGTGTTTCAAGTCCTGCACCCGCAGAGCCCGGCGGGCAATCTTGTCCTCGTAGGCGGGCCCGATGCCACGTCCCGTGGTACCGATCTTGGCGGTACCGGCTTTTTCCTTGGCAGCTTCCCGGGCAATGTCGATGGCCGCATGGAAGGGCAGAATCAAAGGACAAGCCTCGCTCACCCGGAGCCGCGAGCGCAATTCCACACCGGCTCTTTCCAACCCTTCAATTTCCTCGAACAGCTTACTGACAGAGAGCACCACACCGTTGCCTATGTAACATTTCACCCCGGGACGCATGATGCCGCTGGGAATCAAGTGGAGTGCTGTTTTGACACCATTGATCACCAGTGTGTGACCTGCATTGTGTCCGCCTTGAAAACGCACCACACCTGTGGCTGTTTCGGTTAGCCAATCAACCAACTTGCCCTTGCCCTCGTCGCCCCATTGAGTACCGACCACGACCACGTTGCGTCCGGCCACCGGCGCTGAAGTTTTGTTCATCATGTTGTTTCAGGATTTGGAAAACGGTTCAACCAGCCACTGGCCGTCAAGCTCCACAAGCTGACGGTCACAGTGGAATTCATTCACTTCATGTTCGTGTCCAGGTAGCACACACACGACGGTCTCCCCCCTGGCACGGAGGTACTGAATAGCATGGCGCAAGCCAGCCTGTTCACCCCAAGGCGCGAGCACAGCGGGCCGCAAAGGTCTGGGAGCCACCGCTCGCACAAGCTCTTTGATGTCCAAGCTGAAGCCGACGGCAGGCCGCTTACGGCCAAACACAGCACCGACTTCGTCATAGCGTCCTCCGCGGACCAACTCCTGCACGGGATTAGAAACGCCATCACCACCAAAAAGAGCAAAGCGCACACCGGTGTAATAGGCATAACCGCGCAGGTCTGCCAAATCGAATGTAGTTTTGATGTCTCCAAGGCGATGGGCAAGCCATTTCAAGTTGCGCAGCGACGAAATCAGCAACGGAGAAGTCGGAAGGTACTTTTCAGCCTCGTCCAGAACTTTGACATCTCCGTACAACTGAGGCAACAGACAGAGACCGTTGCCCACGTGCCCAGGCAGCTTTAGGGCCAATTTCGCCAACTCTGCGCCGTCTTTGGCAGCCAGGGCACAGTGAATGGCTCCCAGCTCTGTCGCACTCAATGGAAAATCTTGCAGCAACGCATCAACAATCCTGACATCGGTCATGTCAAGAGTGACCTGGCCCACATTGGCAGCAAGAAGACTGGTTCGAGCCAACTCTATGCTCTCAAGGTCTGCTTCCAAGCCAGCATGACCATAAATCTCTGCACCAAACTGCAGGGGCTCCCGAGTGGCATGGGCGCGTGCAGCTCGCGTGTGCAACACGGGTCCGCAGTAGCAGAGGCGTGTCACCGCGTTGCGATTGAGCAAGTGGGCGTCAATCCTAGCGACTTGTGGTGTGCAATCGGCGCGCAGGCCCAACGTACGACCTGAAAGCTGGTCAACCAACTTGAAGGTTTGCAAGTCGAGCGCTTCACCAGTTCCAGTGAGAAGAGATTCCAGATGCTCCAGCAGCGGTGGCATGACCAGTTCGTAGCCGTAACGGCGCGCGCTGTCCAGCAGATCCCTGCGGAGTTCCTCGATGTGCCGGGCCTCGGAAGGCAATACGTCGGCGATTTGATCCGGGAGAACCCAGGCAGACATGTAAATATGGGGAGCTGTTAAAAATGAGATTTTACCGGGTTGGCTCAGAGCAACAACAGAACCAGTAAACCAAACATGATGGCACAGAGGCCGAAGAACCGAATTTGTCCGTCTCTCAAACCTAGCAACGCGATGAAAGTCTGTCGCCAGGCAGACGGCGCCAAGAAAGGAAAAAGGCCCTCGATCACAAGTACGAGGGCCATTGCCATCCACAGGATGTCAAGCATGATCAACCCACCGGCATCACTTGCTACCGGGGGAGACTATGTTACTGCTGCGCATGGCCTTGAAAAAGTCGGAGGAAGGATCCAATACCATCACATCAGACTTGCTACCAAAACTGGTTTTGTAGGCTTCAAGACTGCGGTAGAACTGGGCAAATGCTGCATCTTTGCCAAAAGCTTCTGCATAGGCTCTTGCCGCTTCCGCATCGCCTTCCCCCTTCACTTTCTGAGCTTCGCGGTACGCATTGGCCAAAGTCACCTCGCGCTGGCGGTCAGCAGAGGCACGAATCTGTTCGCCTTCAGCTGCGCCAGTGGAACGCAACTGATTGGCAACCTGCTGGCGCTCAGCCTCCATGCGACGGTAAACCGATTCAGTAATGGTTTCAAAATAATCGATGCGGTTAATCCGCACATCCACCACGTCCATGCCCCAGGGTTTTTCAGCACTTCGCACGGCACCCAATACTTGGGTGCGAACATCGTTCATCAACGCATCGCGCTTCGTGGAAAGCAATTCGTTGACAGTTCGCTTATTGACCTCTTGCTGGAAGGCATTTCGCACCACGCGCGTCAACTGAAGCGCACCTGCACGCTCGTCCAGTCCAACGTTGCGGATGTATTCCTGGGGCTCGGACACCCGCCAGCGCACGTACCAATCGATAACCACCCGTTGCTTCTCCGCCGTAAGCATGGGTTCCGCGTCTGTGCTGTCAAGAGTCAGAAGCCGCTTGTCGATATAGGACACATTTTGCAGTGGCGGTGGCATTTTGAAGTTCAACCCTGGTTCGGTGATCACACTTCGAATCTGCCCCAACTGATACACCACACCGAACTGACGCTGATCCACGACAAATACAGTGGAACTGAGGATAGCCAGCAGCAGCAAAAGTGACGCGCCAATAAAACCCAATCTGTTCATTTTTTGAATTTTCCTGTATTGAATTGGCTCAACGAACGTCTCGCTGACGTGACCGCTCCGCATCGCGCGTCCGGCTGGCTGCAGCGGGGCTCGTTGACGTGGGTGGCGTGACGGTCGGCGAAGGACTGGAGGTCGATGTCGAGGAGGTGGGTGTCCCCGACTGCATGAACTTGTCCAAAGGCAGATACAACAGGTTGTTGCCTTGCTTGGAGTCCACCATCACCTTGGTGACATTGCCGTATATTTCCTGCATGGTGTCGACATACATACGCTCACGAGTAACTTGTGGTGCTTTCTGGTATTCGGTCAGCACCGAGCGAAAGCGCTCGGCGTCACCCTTGGCCTGCGCCACAATGCGAGACTTGTAGCCCTCGGCTTCCTCTCTCAAACGCGACGCAGCCCCCTCCGCACGGGGGATCACATCATTGGCATAGGCTTGGGCTTCGTTCTTGATCCGCTCACGCTCCTGCCCTGCTTTCAACACGTCATCGAATGCCGCCTGCACCTGCTCGGGAGGACGCACACCTCCTTGCTGCATGTTCACGGCCACCACCTCAATCCCGACTTTGTAGCGATCAAGGATGCTCTGCATCAAAGTGCGAACCCTCGGGGCAATCTGGTCCCGTTCTTCTGCCAACGCGGCGTCCATTTTCATTTTGCCAACCACTTCACGCACCGCAGTTTCTGCCGCCTTGATGACAGCGGCATCAGGGTCACGGCTCTCAAACAGGTAGGCTCTGGCATCGCTCAATCGGTACTGCACTGCAAATTTGATTTCAACGATGTTCTCGTCTTCTGTCAGCATGGCGGATTCCCGCAATCCGGTCGCCCTCACCACACTGTCTCGGCCCACATCAACAGAGCGGATCTGTGTGACAAAGACCAGTTCATGCCGTTGAATCGGATAAGGCAAGCGCCAGTTGAAGCCCGCTCCCACCGTTGAGTGGTACTTTCCGAACTGGGTAATGACCCCTTGTTGACCTTCTTGGACGATGAAGAACCCTGTACTGGCCCAGAACAGAGCCGCAACCGCAGCAACCAAGCCGATACCTATACTCGCACTTTTGGGATCGGGAGAAAACCCTTGGGGACTGGAGCCATCTCCGGGTTGCTTGCGCCCCCCTCCGCCCTTCCCTCCCAGCAAGCCACCGAGCTTGCTGTTGAAATCTCGCCACAGATCATCCAGATCTGGCGGGCCTTGATTGGGATTGGGGCGATTGTTTCGACCAGGATCTTGTACAGGAGGAGGCGTGGTCTGGTCCCCCCCACCATTCGGTCGATTGGCTCCGCCGTCGCCCTCGGAGCTACCATCACCTCTACCCCAACGGGGATCGTTCAGGTTGAACATGCGCCACCATGGCCGCTTGGGCTGTCCTTCGAGCGAAAAAACGTTCTGATTCATGTTTCTAAAGCAGTTAAAAGCGCTGCGGGATTGTGCTGTGCAGCAGGCAATCAGTCTGATTCCACATCATTGGGCTCCCCCAAGGGAGAAAAGCGCCTGTCAGTTGCCCAAGAAGCATCGTCTGCCCGCTTACCACGAGCCACCTTGTCCAACAGGACAGACCTCAATCCTGACAAACCAGTTCCCCGCAAAGCACTGACAAATACACGCTCGACTTCATGGCCATCCAATTCAATGCTGTCGTGCAATACCGAAGGCATAGACCCAGGCAACATGGCGTCGAGCTTATTGAAGACCAATAGCTGGGGAATTTCCTCTGCGCCAATCTCCGCCAGTACGCGCTGGACTTCTTTGATTTGTTCGAAATAACCTGGGTTGGACGCATCCACCACATGCAGGAGCAAATCGGCATCAACGGCCTCCTGAAGGGTTGCAGCAAAAGCATCGACAAGGCCATGTGGAAGGTCTCTGATAAAACCTACCGTATCAGAGAGCGAAACCGACCCGGCCAACTCACCCAAGTAGAGCTGGCGGGTGGTTGTGTCCAGGGTTGCAAACAACTGATCGGCAGCGTAAGCGCGCGCTTTGACCAGCGCATTGAACAAGGAAGACTTGCCTGCGTTGGTGTAGCCCACCAGCGATACATTGAACGCATTGCGTCGGTCTCGCTGCTTTCGTTGGGTACTGCGTTGCTTCTTGACCTTTTCCAGCCGCTCGCGGGTGCGTTTGACACTGTCTGACAGCATTCGCCGGTCAAGTTCGATCTGTGTTTCTCCAGGGCCTCCTCGGTGACCGACCCCGCCTCGCTGCCGCTCCAAGTGTGACCAACGTCTCACCAATCTGGTTGAGACGTATTGCAGCCTCGCCAACTCCACCTGCAGCTTGCCTTCGTGACTGCGGGCACGTTGAGCGAATATCTCCAAGATGAGCAGTGTCCGGTCGTTCACAGCCACACCCAAAAAGCGCTCTAGATTTCGCTGCTGAGCGGGACTGAGAGACTGGTCAAACAACACTTCACTGGCACCAAGCGAATCAACCAGCAATTTGATCTCATCAGCCTTGCCTGAGCCAACAAAAAGAGCTGGATCGGGAGCTCTCCTTTTGCAGGTGACCCTTTCCGCTACCCGAAAACCAGCAGTTTCGGCAAGCAAGCCCAACTCCTCCAGCTTCGCGTCGAAATTCGGCAAACCAAAATCAACCCCGACCAAAATGACAGAAGGGGTTGAATCAAGTGAAGATTGAGAATGGCTCAACGGTTGAGATACTGGACTTGGGCAATTCAACGGCGTCAGCTGACTGTCCCAGCCTCTTCAGGCGGAGTCACTGAAAATTGAACTGGGCGACCCGGGACTATGGTCGAAATCGCATGTTTATAGACCATTTGGGTGACAGTATTGCGCAACAGCACCACGTACTGGTCAAATGACTCGATTTGCCCCTGGAGCTTGATGCCGTTGACCAGATAAATAGACACCGGCACATGTTCGCGCCGGAGCTGGTTCAGAAAAGGATCTTGCAAGAGTTGGCCTTTGTTATTGCTCACGATATGTTCCGTGTTCAAAGAGTTGAGGAGAACAGACCATACCACAGCCACCACCCCATCTCAGATTTCCGCGCTTATTCCGTGTCTTTGTAAGGGTTGGCCGAAGTTTTCATCTCGATTCGCAAAGGGGTTCCCACCAAATCAAACGCTTTGCGGAACCGGCCTTCCAAGTAGCGTTTGTAAGTGTCGGTGATGTGCTCCAAGGAGTTACCATGAATGACCACCACAGGAGGGTTCATTCCCCCTTGGTGAGCGTAACGTGGCTTGGGACGAAACATGCCGTTGCGCTGGGGTTGTTGAAACTGAAGTGCCTCCAACAGCAGGCGTGTGAGCACTGGGGTTGGCATTTTGCGATTGGCAGCCTCGTGCGCCTTGGCAATGGATTTCCAAACCGGTGCCAAGCCTTGTCGTTTTTTGGCGGAAATCAAGTGCATGGCTGCAAACTTCATGAAAGCCAACCGTTGCTCCACCGAACGCTCCACCAACTGCCGCTGATATTCGTCAACCGCATCCCATTTATTGATCGCCAGTACCACCGCACGACCACTTTCTAAAATATAGCCTGCAATGTGGGCGTCTTGCTCGGTGACGCCCTGTGTTGCGTCCAACAACAGCAGGACCACATGGGCGTTCTCAATGGCCTGCAAAGTCTTGACCACAGAGAACTTCTCAATGGCCTCAAAAACTTTGCCTTTACGGCGCAAGCCGGCTGTGTCGATGAGTTCGAATTTACGCCCATCACGCTCGAAGGGCACTGATATCGCGTCGCGGGTGGTGCCAGGCATGTCAAAAGCCACCAGTCGCTCCTCCCCCAACCAGGCATTGATCAGCGTGCTCTTCCCCACGTTAGGACGCCCCGCGACCGCCAACTTGATGACACCCGACTCCTCAGAATCATCCCCTCCCTCAGGTGCGGGCGGAAGCAAATCCAAAGCCACTTCGGTAAGGGACCGCACCCCCTGGCCATGGGAGGCTGACACAGCGAGTACTTCACCCAAGCCCAACTCAAAAAATTCGGACAGCTTCACCCCGTCCTGCATCCCCTCCGCTTTATTGGCCACCAGCAGGCAAGGTTTTCCAAGGCGTCGGAGGTAGTTGGCGATGTCGTGGTCTTGGGCACTCACACCGGCACGGGCATCCACCACAAACATGACCACATCAGCCTCCGCCACTGCTTGGCGAGTTTGCTTGGCCATTTCCTTGTAGATGCTGCCATCGCCGGCATCGGGCTCAAATCCCCCGGTGTCCACCACAATGAATTCACGAGAGCCCAGACGACCATTCCCGTAGTGGCGATCTCGCGTCAAGCCAGCGAAGTCGGCAACAATGGCATCCCTCGACTTGGTCAGGCGATTGAAGAGAGTGGATTTGCCCACATTCGGGCGCCCAACGAGGGCAATTACAGGTTTCAAAGCGAAATATATCGGTGAAAAAGTGGGCTGAGAGCCCGTTATTGAGGACGCCAGGCAAACAGATTGCCATTCTGCGTCAGCACAAGCAAAGTGTCGCCCGCCATTGCGGGAGCACTGTGAACCGGTGAACCATCCGTGGTGAGTCTGGCCATAGGTGTACCGTCTTCACGAGACAGAAGGTGAATAAAACCAAAACCATCTGGAACGGCCACGGAACGCCCCAACACCAATGGTGCGGCCAAGTTGCGATGCTGCAAACCTGAATACACCCATGCACGCTGGCCACTCTCGCGCTTCCAGGCAATCACACGCCCATCGGACTCCACCCCAAACAATAAACGATCATCACCATGCAGACCTTGGCGACCATCCGCCGGTTGGGTCCATTTAAGTCGTCCACGCTGTGCATCCACGCATCCAACAGCCACTTGAAAAGCTCGGGCACATACTTCCAAGTCCTGACGGCTTGCGGGGCCAATCAGATCAACCATACGCTCCACGTCATTGGCACCTCTGGGTGTGGCCACAGCCACATCCCAACGCACCGACCCATTATTTGGGTTGAAACCCACCATGCGCCCACCCAAACCAGCCACGAGAGTGTCACCCACGGCCAGCAAGACACCGGGTTGCAACAACACAAGGGGTTCGCCTGAGCGATTCTGAGTCCACAACCTGGCGCCGGAGTTCCCATCGAAGGCCGTGACAGATCGGTCCGCACCCAACACAAATACCCGTTGCCCTGCCACGAGGGGGGACGTGTACGCAGCTGCTGACAAACGCTGACGCCAAACCTCTTTACCCGCAACGACAGCAATAAGTTCATTGCGCTGGCTGATCACAGCAGAAAGATGACCGTCCGAACCAATACCTGCGGACAAGCCGGAACCCACCTGCAGGCGCCAGATATCTGCACCAGAGTTCACATCAATTTGAGCCAGCGTTCCATTGCCTGACGCAACAAACACCTTGTCTGCATGCACAGAGATGGTCAACGGTTGCACACTGGCCCCAATAGCATTTACCCACACTTGGCGCACAGAAATCATGGGCAGCAAAGGCCCCAATTCGGCTGGCTTGGGTCTGTTGCCAGACGAGGAACAAGCACTGAGTAAAAATGCAAAAACAAGAGCTATAAAGCCTTGCATATAAAGCGATAGATGTCTATTTTTTTGCATTTTTAGAAACATCAAGGTTGAGTACCTGGCACGGATGGATCGACGCCAAGCGCGTTGAGTTTGACTTCAACCAAACGTTTGTATTCGATGTTGTCATCCAACGACTGATAAGCCTTCAAATAGGCCGCCTTGGCTTCGCTCTTGTTCCCTGCCTGAAGATGAACGTCACCTTGACGGTCAGCCTGCAAACCGGAAAATTCCGTTGGCATGGGCGCCATAAGCCATTTCTTGGCATCTTCGGCAGCTCCGGAATCAAGTGCCAAGCCAGCAAGCCTCAACCTTGCGATAGCCTGTAAGCCCTCGTCTTTGGACTGCCCAGCCGCCCATTCCAACGCAGTTGTGGCTTTCCCTGCATCGCCATTTTCAAACAAGCCGCGAGCAACGAGCAACGCACTTTGCTGCGCAAACGCCGTTTTTCCGTACTCGTCGCGGATATCGGTGAAGGTCCGCTCCATGCGGGCAACATCTTTGGTGGCAACAGCCTTGTCGACTTCATCAAAAAGGACTGAGGCCCCCAGGGCTTGCTTGTTCTGCCAGTATTGCCAACCATTCCAAGCAGCCACACTGCCAAACACGGCAATCAGCACCCATGTGATGAGATTGCCGTATTGATTCCAGAAATGCTTGATCTGGTCAAGCTGTTCCTGTTCTTCGAGATCGAGACTTTGAGCCATGTGAAAATGATGAAGTTAATCGAGGATTCTAGGGTGTGTGAAACACACCGTCGAAAGGTCAGCAAGACAGAATATCAGTGACCCAGGTACCTACGGCATTCAATGGGTACAAACGTTGTGGGCCTGCAGCCAGTCCATCCATTGCCCGCAAAGGTTTGAGCGCGACCATGCCCTGCGCCATTTCATCTTGACCAAAAACAAGTGCAAACCTGGCCCCGCTGCCATCCGCTTTTTTGAACTGTGATTTCATGCTACCTTGCCCGTCAGAGCCACCGGCATGCATTTGCACCGCCACACCACGTTGTCGCAACTGACGCAATATCTCAGCCACGGTAGGCCAGGCAGCTGTATCGGGCACGATCGCATAGACGTCTGGGGGAGTGGCAGCAGGCACCAAGTTGTCAGCCTTGAGCAACTCAAGAATACGCTCCATTCCCAAAGCCCACCCCACGGCAGGCGAAGCTTTGCCACCGATCTGATCAATTAATCCATCGTAGCGCCCGCCGGCGCATACCGTTCCTTGCGCACCCAGTTGATCGGTCACAAATTCGAACACACTTAGGTTGTAATAGTCCATGCCCCGAACCAGTCGGGGGTTGATGGTGTAAGAGACGCCATTGGCGTCGAGAATGGCTCTCAGCCCATTGAAATGAGCCAAAGAAGCTTCACCCAGGCAATCCATCAAGCTGGGCGCGGCGTTGACCATGGCTTGCATAGCTGGATTTTTGGTGTCCAGGATGCGCAAAGGATTGGTATACAGACGGCGTTTGGCATCCTCATCCAGCACATCTGAGTTCGCCTCAAAATAGCTGATAAGCAGTTGGCGGTGCAATTGACGTTCGCTGGGTTGCCCCAGGCTGTTGATCTCCAAACGCACACCCTTGACACCCAACTTGTGCCAGAGATCGCAAGCCATCAAAATCAGCTCAGCATCCACGTCCGGCCCTGCGAAACCAAGAGCCTCCGCACCAAACTGGTGAAACTGGCGATACCGTCCCCTCTGAGGCTTCTCATGACGGAACATTGGCCCCATGTAATACAGGCGCTTGCCACCGTCGTAGAGCATAGAGTGCTCGATAACTGCGCGCACAACGCCAGCGGTGTTCTCTGGGCGAAGAGTAAGGGCCTCGCCGTTGAGCCGATCCTCGAAGGAATACATCTCTTTCTCAACGATATCGGTAACTTCACCCAAACCACGTACAAAAAGTGCAGTGGGCTCCACGATGGGCGTTCGCACATTGCGATAACCATACGACGCCATCAGCGCACGCAATTGGTGTTCCAACCACTCCCAACCGGCTGACTCGGCAGGAAGAATGTCATTCATGCCTTTGACGGCGGTGATTTTTTCGGCCATAGAATGGAAAATGGGACGCAACGACCTGATCAGGCACGGGGTCCGAAACGTTGGTGGATATAGTTTTCAACCACGGATTGAAAGTCTTGAGCAATGCTGTCACCTCTCAGGGTGATTTTCTTTTCCCCATCGATGTACACCGGAGCAGCCGGAGCCTCTCCAGTCCCAGGAAGGCTGATGCCAATGTCAGCGTGCTTGCTCTCGCCAGGACCGTTGACAATACACCCCATCACGGCCACTTTCATAGATTCAACACCAGGGTATTTGGTCCGCCAAACGGGCATGGATTGGCGCAAATAGTCGTCAATGCGCTTGGCCAACTCTTGGAATGTGGTGCTGGTGGTTCGACCGCATCCTGGACATGCGGTAACGCTGGGAACGAACGAGCGCAAGCCCAGAGATTGCAGGATCTCAGCTGCAACGACCACCTCCTGGGTTCTTGGCTCGCCGGGCTCTGGTGTCAGAGAAACCCGTATGGTGTCCCCGATGCCCTGCTGCAAAAGAATGGCCAGAGCAGCAGCAGATGCCACAGTGCCCTTGACACCCATACCGGCTTCCGTCAATCCCAAGTGAAGTGAATACCGACACCGCTGAGCAAGGCTTTGGTAAACAGCGACCAAGTCTTGCAAGCCGCTGACCTTACAGGATAGGATGATTTTGTTGGCGGGCAAACCCGCATCTTCTGCTTGAGAGGCTGAGTCGAGCGCAGACGAGATCAGAGCCTCGTACATCACTTGACGGGCATCCCAAGGTTGCGCACGTGCCCTGTTTTCATCCATCAGTCTTGCAAGCAAATCCTGATCCAAACTGCCCCAATTGACGCCAATCCGTACGGCCTTGTCCAAGCGAGCAGCGATTTCGATCATCTGCAAAAACTGGCGGTCGCGCTTTTCCCCCTTGCCGACATTGCCTGGGTTGATACGGTATTTGGACAGCGACGCAGCGCAGTCTGGGTGTTCGACCAACAACCGATGTCCGTTGTAATGAAAATCACCCACCAGAGGAACATCTACGCCCATCCGGTCAAGTTGCTCTCGAATATAGGGAACGGCCCTCGCAGCTTCATCGTTATTGACAGTGATACGAACGAGTTCAGATCCGGCCAGAGCCAACTCCTTGATCTGAATCGCCGTACCCACCGCATCAGCCGTATCGGTGTTGGTCATGGACTGAATGCGAACAGGTGCACCACCACCTACGATCACGGTCCTGGTCCCCCAGGACACACTGACTGCATACGTCTGAGAGGGTGTTGCCTGTGGCAATGGCACAGGAATCGAACTGTGGGGGAAGGGGATAGATTTCACGCGTAAATCGGATTTATTTGACATCAAAGCGTGCAATATTGTTGCGGGACAGTGAGTTCAGCTCCAGGGGTTGACCACGAACCAATACCTGCACGCCAAGGGCGTTCCCGACCACCACAGAATAAGGACCGGGTTCAGAGAAATCGATGGTCTCACCGGATTTCACCAACCGCTGAATGCGGACACGGGTGGAGCCATCCGTCACTTCCAGCCAAGTGTCTTGCACGGCTTTTACTTGCAGCACCAAAACGGGATTTACCAGAGAAATTGTTGATGTGGTGCTTGAGGTGCCAGATACAACGGCCTCCGCTGGCGGGACTGTTGCTGAACTGGGCGCCGAAGGCAAAGCAGTATCGGGCACAGTGGTGCTTTCGTGGCTTGTTTCACGGCCATCCGAGACGATCACGTCAGTTGTATTTATGGACAGCGTGGGGTTCGACGAGGCAGAAGATCCAGAGGTTTGATTCAATGATGGATCCAAAAAAACTCCATACTGAGGCCAAAAATAAAGCACCAGTGCAGTCAAGAGCAAAACTCCAACCACCCAACCCAAGCGTGATTTCGAGTTCCATGTCCCAGACGAATTAACAGAAGGCGCCCTGCCCAGACCACTCGAAATATGCAGTGGCGCAGTACCGCCAGAGGGTAGCCCTGCAAGAACAGAAACCACATCCATTTTCAAATGGCGGGCTACGCTAGAGGCAAGCGCTCTGGCGAAAGTCGTGTCCGTCAATTCATCCCAACGATTGGACTCCAAGGCTTCGAGTTTTCGGACGGGAACCTTGAGAGCGGCAGCTAACGCGGCAATGTGCAAACCAGCATCTTCCCGTGCGGACTTGATCAGTGCACCTGCTGATGGATTTCCCTGCAAACTGCTTGAACTGGACACGGCTTTATCAGACGTTGGCACCTGATCGGCAGTACCCTGCATCACTTCATTCATCGAAAGCACCTCGCTCATAGAGGCCCAGTTCACGCGACTGGGGGTAGCGACGTTTCAACTGATCGCCCAATTGACGCTCGGCAATTCTGTTGCCGAGCCGATTTTCCGCTTTGATACCCAGCCAGAGAGTTTCTGCATTGGCCAACTCGCCATTGTTCAGTCGGCGCAGATGCAGTTGCGCTTGCATATATGCACCTCTTTGATACAACATTCTTGCCAAGTTGTAGGCAGTGACAGGGTTGCTGGAGTCAAGCTCCAACGAACGCGTCAACGACTGCTCGGCATCGGCTGGTTGACCGGCACGCGCTTGACATATCCCCTGGGTCATCAAGGTCCGGGCTTTCCCACCGTAGTTCGGGTTTGCCAGTGCTTGACTGAAAAGTATCAGCGCATCGGCATACTTGCCTTGTTGACACAGCAACCAACCCAAATTGTGTGCCACATTGGCATCTCGGGAATTGATTTGAAGTGCTTTGCGAAAGCTTTCCTCTGCCAACCTCGTCTCGGCAAGACGCATGTAGACGAGCCCACGCAAGCCATAAGCTGGCGCATAGTTTGGATCGGAAACCAAGGCCTGCTTGATTTCGTCAAGCGCAATGGTCGTTTGTCCCTGCTCAAAGTAGCCACTGGCAAGCTCAATCCGCAACCGAGCGCGCTTGCGCACATCAGGTTCGTCTGACTGAGTGGTCAGATCCAGACCTGAGGCTCCCCCCTGAGAAGAATCAACGCCTGCACAGCCCGCAATCAAGAGAAATCCGAGACACAAACTGCCCCAAAAAAACCCTTTCACAACTCTCATGGCGAGGCCTTGCTATGAAGCCAATGAACAGGTGCAACCGGTGAATCTCTGAGTGCCTGCATTCGCTGCTGAGCCCGTGTCCTGTCCTTCACATCACCGGCCAGTTGACCACAGGCTGCATCAATGTCATCACCTCTTGTTTTTCGTACAGTTGTGACAAACCCTGCAGAATTCAACTGTACGGCGAACTGGTTGACAACGTCCCGTGCAGAACATTTCAACCCCGAATCAGGGAAAGGGTTGAAAGGGATCAGATTGATTTTGCAGGCCAAGCCCGTGTTTCGGTGGCCTCGCAGCAACTGAATAAGTTGGTTCGCGTGCTCTGGCTGATCATTGACTCCGGCCAACATGCAATATTCAAAGGTGACAAAGTCCCTGGGTGCCGTGGGCAAATAGCGATGACAAGCATCCAAAAGCTCAACCAAAGGATATTTCCTATTCAGCGGAACGAGTGAATCTCGCAACGAATCATTGGGCGCGTGCAGAGACACGGCCAAGGCCACTGGACAATCAGCAGCCAACCTGTCCATCATGGGCACCACACCGGATGTAGACACCGTGACTCGTCGTCGAGACAGTCCATACCCATGGTCGTCCAGCATCACACGCAAAGCGGGAAGCAATGCTGAGTAATTCTGAAGAGGCTCACCCATGCCCATCATCACGACATTGGAGATTACTCGATCAGAAACGTCCAGTCTGCGCCTCAGAAAATGCTCTGCATACCAAAGCTGCGCAACGATTTCACTGGTAGTGAGATTACGACTGAAACCTTGATGCCCCGTAGAACAAAATCGACACCCCACAGCACAGCCAGCCTGAGACGATATGCACAAGGTGCCTCGATCCTCTTCAGGAATAAAAACCGTCTCTACGGCATTCCCTCCTCCGACATCAAACAACCACTTCACCGTCCCATCGGATGAGTCTTGTCGGGAGAGGACCGGCAAAGCAGAGACAAGCGCCGCGCCTTTGAGCTTGACGCGCAATGATTTGGCCAGATCACTCATCTCTTCGAAGTCCGACTGTCCTTTCTGGTGTATCCAGCGAAACAGTTGGACCGCACGAAACCGCTTTTCACCCAGCCGGTCGCAGAAAGCGGCCAGACCCTCCAGATCAAAATCAAGCAGGTTGGCCGCGATCATTTCAACGAGAGTAGACGTTCATACCAGGAAAAAAGAAAGCAACCTCAACCTGTGCTGTCTCCGGTGCATCAGAACCATGGACAGCATTGGCATCAATGCTGTCTGCGAAGTCTGCCCGAATGGTACCTGCATCGGCTTTTTTAGGATCCGTTGCGCCCATGAGCTCACGGTTCTTTGCAATTGCGTTCTCCCCCTCAAGTGCCTGAATCATCACTGGCCCCGACACCATGAAATCCACCAGATCTTTGAAGAATGGACGGGCCTTGTGCACAGCATAGAAGGCTTCTGCTTCGTTGCGAGAGAGATGAGCCATTTTGGCAGCAACAACTTTCAAGCCAGCAGCTTCAAAACGTGCATAAATTTGTCCAATCACGTTCTTTGCGACGGCATCAGGCTTGATGATGGAGAGGGTGCGTTCGATGGCCATGGAAATTCCTTTATGAAAGATAAAAACAAGTCAAGCCTTCGATTTTACCTCGTTGAAGTGACCATCAATTTTTTCGAATCAGCGGCCACGGCCACCAGATGCGGTACGTGTGGCAGGCTTGGCTTTCCCATTTCGGCCTTTTCTGTCTCGCTGTTTATTCATTGCATCTGCACCGATGTATCCCACCGACGTTTTCATTGGATCGGGATGTGCCGATGCAGTTGGCTGACCGCCTGCTCTGGACTTGTTGCCACGCACACCGGAAACCCGCTTGGTAGGCTTTCGCTCAACAGTATCACCTGCCCCGACACGTGCGGGGCCATCCAATCCAACCTGCCCACCCAATGATGCAGTCCCGGACACTTTGGACAGCAGCGCTATATCGTCAGCATCCAACTCCACCCATGCTCCGCGCTTCAAACCTCGTGGAAGCATCATGGCGCCATAGCGGATTCGAATCAAACGGCTGACTGCATGCCCGATGGACTCAAACATACGCCTCACTTCGCGGTTGCGTCCCTCTGCAATGGTGACCCTGTACCAACAGTTCGCGCCGTCGCCGCCTCCATCTTCAATGGCCTTGAATTGCGCGGCCCCATCATCCAGTTGAACCCCAGAAAGCAGCTTGCTTTTTTCCTCGTTGCTGAGCGCACCTAAAACCCGAACGGCATACACTCTCTCCAGCCCAAATCGGGGGTGCATTAGCTGGTTTGCCAATTGACCTGAATTTGTGAACAGCAACAAGCCCTCAGTGTTGAGATCAAGTCGTCCGACAGATTGCCACTTGCCTTGGTATACACGAGGCAGACGCCTGAAAACAGTCGGCCGATTCTGTGGATCGTCATGGGTGACGACCTCTCCGGCTGGTTTGTGATACGCCAAGACACGCGGCAACGGAGGTGTCAACCGGAATCGAACAGGTTTGCCGTTGACCTTTACAACGTCGCCAAACTGGACGCGCTGCCCAACGTGCGCGGGTTGCCCATTGACAGAAATGCGCCCCTCCAAAATGAGCTGCTCCATTTCAAGCCTGGAACCCATACCCGCTTGGGCCAAGACTTTGTGGAGCTTGGGGCTATCCTCTTGTGGCGCAAGCACTCGCTTGCCAGGATGCACGGACAGCGAAGCGTCTTCATTGTCAAATTCGCCGTTGATCACAGACTCGAAATCCACGGCGGCGCTTTGCTCCACAGATGAAGCGGGGACATCG
>Ga0075012_10002208_pt1 | contig 19296 bp, 22 predicted proteins | sample All_14_2_FD_71474 | JGI IMG/M metagenome (GOLD analysis project Ga0075012, IMG submission 71474) | Freshwater microbial communities in response to fracking from Pennsylvania, USA - Allegheny Zone_MetaG_DW_15 | ecosystem: Environmental > Aquatic > Deep subsurface > Groundwater > Drilled... | reverse complement strand
GAATTGCTGCGCGCCGCGACGGAGGCCGGCTGGGCGTCCGCGCTCGGCGAACTCGAGCGCTACTGGTTCGGCGAGGGCGAGCGCCACGCGCATGCCGGCGCCGACTCGATGCCGGCGGCGCTGACGTGCTATCGCAAGGCCGCCGAACTCGGCCATCGCCGCGCCGCCTTCATGCTTGGCGAATGCTACCGGCACGGCCTCGGCACGCCGGTGGACCATGAACAGGCGCTGCTCTGGTATCGAAAGGCAGCGGCGCTGTTCGACGCCAAGGTGGCGCTCGGCGACATGTATTACTTCGGCCAGGGTGTCGAGCGCAGTCCGCGCGAGGCCTTCCGCTGGTACGAGCAGGCGGTGGCCCAGCACGAGGACGCCTATGCCATGTACAACCTCGGCTTCTGCCTGCTGCATGGCCATGGCACGCGCCGCGACCCGCAGCAGGCGGCGCGCTGGCTGCGGCGTGCCGCCACGCTGGGCGACAGCAACGCGCAATACGAACTGGGTTGCTCGTACTACCGCGGCGCGGGAGTGGCGAAGAACGCGCGCCTGGCGATGAAGTGGCTGCGCATGGCCGCCGGGCACGGCCACGAGGAGGCACGTGCCTTCCTCGAACGCGTCGGCAAGGGCAGCCGGCTCAACTGACGCTAGCCGACCGCGGGGATTTCGGGGAAGGTGCCGTCGCGCTCGGCCTTGGCAGCGTCGATCTGGAGGTCGAGCTTGTCGGCCATTTCCTGCAGCAGGTCGCGGCCCTGGCGCTTCGCCATCCTGGCGGCAGCGAAGAGCTCGTAGAGGCGCGAGCCGTAGAGGCGGTTGAGCTCGGCCTCGATCTCGGCGACGCGCCGGCGCACGGCGGCGACCTGGGCCATCAGGCCGGCAGGCGCCTGCACGCCGCCCGCCCGCGCCGCCGGCACGCCGCCTTCGCCTTCCTGCCAGAGCGAGAGGATTTCGTGCAGCGCGGCTTCGTCGCCGCTGCGGTAGGCACGGTTGGCTTCACTCATCAATTGCGTGCGCCAGTTGCGGTCCTCTTCGTTCGTGGCGCGGTCGGGATGGATCTTCTGCGCCAGCGTGCGATACAGCTTCTTGACGTCGCGGCTGGGGCGGAATGCCGGCGGCTCCTCGCGGCCGACGTCGGCGAAGCGCTGGTGCTCGCGCTGCGACTGCTCCGCGCGCTGCTGCGCCGCCTGCGCCTGCTGCTGCGCCTGCCGATCCTGCGGTGCGTTCTTCGCGCGGCGCAGCGCGAGCTCGGCCTGAAGCGCATCGAGTTCGGTCATGCGGCTGCCGACGAGCAGCGAATAGCGGCGCGTGAACTCGGCGATCTCGGCTTGTGCCGTCGCGAGTTCGAGCTCGAGTTCGGAGAGCTCCTGTGTCAGCAGTTCGAGTTCCGCGCGCAGCCGCGCGGCGGTATCGACGGCCGCGAGCGCGCCGCCGCCGGCGGGAACGGCGCCGCCGCCGAGCAGCAGCGTGCGCGTGGCGCCGGGCCATGCAGCCCGTGCGTCTTCCGGCAGGCGCTCGGGCTGCACCAGCACGGCCCATTGCGATTCGGTCCTGAGCGCTCGCGCAACCGACAGCGGCAGGATGTGCACCGGGAACAGGTCGCCGACGCGTTCGGGCCACGCTTCGCGGTCGAGCCCGCGCTGGCTCCAGGCGAGCGCCGATTGCCAGAGCGCGGCATCATGCTCGAGGCGTGCCCGCTGCGCGATCCAGGCCGGACCCTCGCTGTCGTCGGGATGGCGAGCGAGGCGGCTCTTCAGCAGCGAGAGCGTCGCACGAAGGGCGATGCGAACGGCGTAGTCGGCGCCCGGCAGCACGAGGCACAGCGGCCGCAAACCGAGATCGAGCGCGTTGGAGATGTCGGGCAGGCCTTCGTCATCGGGGACGACGATCAGCAGGCGGCGCTCGCGGGCCAACGCTTCGGCGGCAAGTGCCGCGAGCACCGCGGCCGGCTCGGCCGGCAGCTCCGTCTGGAAAAGGGGCGGCGAATCCGGCGCGTCGAGGCGTGCAAGCCAGGCTTGCGCGGCGATGGCGGCGTCGATGCCCTCGTTCATCATGGCTCGATTGTACCTGCGCACCCGAGGCCGCGCGGCGGCGTGGAAGGCTCGAACTGCAGTGGCGAAAAGTCCCAACTCTCCTTGCTGAATCGGGGGCATGACGCTAAAGTGCCGGCTGTTTGTTTTCTTTCGGAGGCGGGTCCGTGTTTTCGATCATTCAGGCTGCCGGCTGGCCGATCTGGCCCTTGCTGTTCGCCTCTGTCATTGCGGTCGCCCTGATCATCGAACGCGCCGGTGCGCTGCGCCGCAACCGCATCGTGCCGCCCGGATTGCTGCAGAGCGTGGTCGCCGAGTTCGGCAAGACCGGCGTCACCGACGACATGCTCCGGCGCGTCGAGGCGCATTCGCCGCTCGGTCGCGTCTTCGCCGCCGGCCTGCGCAACGTGAAGAGCTCGCGCGAGGTGATGAAGGAGTCGATCGAGGAAGCTGGCCGCGGCGTCGCGCACGAACTCGAACGCTTCCTGACCTCGCTCGGCACCATCGCCTCGATCAGCCCGCTGATGGGCCTGTTCGGCACCATCGTCGGCATGATCGAGATCTTCGGCTCGGCGACCGGCGCCGGCAACAATCCGCAGCAGCTGGCGCACGGCATTTCGGTTGCGCTCTACAACACCGGCTTCGGCCTGATCATCGCGATCCCGAGCATGATTTTCTATCGCCACTTCCGCGCCCAGGTGGACAGCCTGGTGATGGAAATGGAATTGCAGGCGGTCAAGCTCGTCGAACTGGTGCACGGCGAGCGCAAATGAACTTCCAGCGCGGAAGGCAGCGCGAAGAACCGGAGATCAACCTGATCCCGATGATCGACGTGCTGCTGGTGATCCTGATCTTCCTGATGATCACGACGACGTACTCGAAGTTCGCCGGCCTGGAGATCAATCTGCCGACAGCCGATGCGCAGTCGAGTCCGGAGCAGCCCAACGAGATCAACGTCGTCGTTACGGCGACGGGCGAAATCCTGGTCAACAAGTCGGCGATCGGCGGCCGCGACGTCGAGGCGATCGCCACGGCGCTCAAGCGCGTCGCCGGCACCGGTCCGAAGCAACCGGTCGTGATCATCAGCGCCGACGCCAAGGCCACGCACCAGAGCGTCATCGACGTCATGCAGGCGGCGCAGGGCGCCGGGCTGACGCACATCTCTTTCGCCACGCAGCATAAGCAGTGATCGGCATCTGGCAAGAGCGCGGGCTGGCCGCCTGGTTGCTGTTGCCGTTGGCTTTGCTGTTCCGCCTCGTCGTCGCGCTGCGGCGCCAGGCCTACCGTCTCGGCATCCTCGAAAGCATCCGCCTGCGCGTGCCGGTGGTCGTGGTCGGCAACCTCGCGGCCGGCGGTGCCGGCAAGACGCCGCTGGTGCTGGCGCTGGCGCTGGAACTGGCGCGGCGCGGACGGCGTCCCGGCATCGTCAGTCGCGGCTATGGCGGTGCGGTCATCGGCGTGCGCGAGGTCCAGGAGAACGATACGGCGGAACTCATCGGCGACGAGCCGCTGCTGCTCAGGCGCCGCGCCGGTTGTCCGGTCTTCGTCGGCCGCGATCGCGCGGCGGCAGCGCAGGCCCTGCTCGATGCGTATCCCGATCGGGACGTCATCCTCACCGACGACGGCCTCCAGCACTATCGCCTCGCGCGCGACGTCGAGATCGCCGTTGTGGACCGCCGCCTGCCGGCGAACTCTTGGATGCAGCCAGCCGGACCTTGCCGCGAGCCGCTCGCGCGCCTGGACGAGGTCGATGCGGTGGTCAGGAACGGCAGCGTCGACATGGCGCTCGGAGGCGCGCGTCGCTTCGACATGCGGCTCGAGGGCGCGCGCTTCGCGAGCCTCGATGAACCGGCACAGCCGGCGCGCACGCCCGAGCGCTTCGCCGGACAGCGGCTGCACGCGGTGGCCGGCATCGGCGAACCGCAGCGCTTCTTCGACCACCTCGCGGCGCTGGGTTTGCGCTGCGAGACGCATGCCTTTCCGGACCACCACCGCTATGCCGCGTGCGACCTCGATTTCGCGGGCGACGCGATCCTGGCGACGGAAAAGGACGGGGTAAAATTGCGCGGCTTGTCGCGCCTGCCCGTCTGGGTGCTGCCGGTCGACGCGCTGATCGAACCCGATCTCGCCACCTTCGTCATGGAGAAACTCAATGGACTCCCGCCTGCTTGAAATCCTCGTCTGCCCGGTCTGCAAGGGACCGCTCGACTACCGCAAGGCGGCCGGCGAACTGGTGTGCAAGGCATGCCGCCTGGCCTATCCGGTGCGCGACGACATTCCGGTGATGCTCGAAGAGGAAGCGCGCCAGCTCGCCGCGACCGAGGAATGACCACCCGTTTCCGCGTCGTCGTGCCGGCGCGCTTCGCGTCGACGCGCCTGCCCGGAAAGCCGCTCGCCGACATCGCCGGCAAGCCGATGGTGGTGCGCGTGGTCGAGGCGGCGCAGGCTGCCAACCCTGACGGCATTTGGGTCGCCACCGACGACGAGCGTGTCGCGCAGGCCGTCGCGGCACATGGCTACCAGGCGATGATGACGCGCAGCGATCATCCCAGCGGCACCGACCGCATCGCCGAGGTCGCGCTAGCGCTTGGTTGGGGCGACGAAGAGATCGTCGTCAATGTGCAGGGCGACGAGCCGCTGATCGAGCCGCAACTGGTCGCGGCCGTGGCGGCCGCGCTGGCGCAGGACGCCGGAGCGGCGATCGCCACCGCTGCGCACCCGCTCGTGGGGGCCGCCGAATTCTTCAACCCCAACGTCGTCAAGGTAGTAACCGATGCAGCGGGGCGCGCGACGTACTTCTCGCGAGCCCCGATTCCTTGGCATCGCGACGGTTTTTCAGCGGCGCGCGACGTGCTGCCCGCCGGTTTCATGCCGCGCCGCCATGTCGGGGTCTATGCGTACCGCGTGTCCTTCCTGAGGCTATACGGCGGCCTGGCTCCGGCGCCGACGGAGCAGTGGGAGGCACTGGAGCAGCTGCGTGCGCTGTGGCACGGACATGCGATCCGCGTCGTCGATTGCGACCATGCCCCCGCGGCAGGAGTCGACACCCAGGAAGACCTCGACCGTGTAAGGGTTGTTTTTGACATGGCCGTTTGACCGAAGTCGCAAATGCGGTTATGGTGCCGCTGGTTCGATCGGATGTAGCGGAGGGAGTGGAGCCAAGATAAGACCGAAAAGGCTTGTCCGGCTCATGAGGCCGGATCCACTAACTACACCAGAGGAACAGAAACGATGCGACTCATACTCTTGGGCCCCCCGGGCGCCGGCAAGGGCACTCAGGCCAACTTCATCAAGGAGAAGTTCGGCATTCCGCAGATTTCCACCGGCGACATGCTGCGCGCGGCGGTCAAGGCGGGCACGCCGCTGGGCCTCGAAGCCAAGAAGATCATGGATGCCGGCGGCCTGGTTCGCGACGACATCATCATCGGCCTCGTCAAGGATCGCCTCAAGGAGGCGGACTGCGCCAAGGGTTACATGTTCGACGGCTTCCCGCGCACGATTCCCCAGGCCGAGGCCATGAAGGAAGCCGGCGTTCCGATCGACTACGTGCTCGAGATCGACGTCCCCGACGAAGAGATCATCGCCCGCATGAGCGGCCGCCGCGTCCATGTGGCCTCGGGCCGTACCTATCACGTCAAGTTCAACCCGCCGAAGGCCGAGGGCAAGGACGACGTCACCGGCGAGCCGCTGATTCAGCGTGACGACGACAAGGAAGAGACGGTCAAGAAGCGTCTCGAGGTCTATCACTCCCAGACGAAGCCGCTCGTCGCCTACTACTCCAAGTGGGCCGCGAACGGCGATGCGAAGGCGCCGAAGTACCGCAAGATCGCAGGCCAGGGCAAGGTCGATGCGATCCGCGACAGCGCGTTCGCGGCGCTTGCCAACTAAGGGGTCAAGAATGAAGAAGAACGCTTTCTACGCTCAATCGGGCGGGGTTACGGCCGTCATCAACGCCTCGGCCTGCGGCGTCATCGAGACCGCGCGCAAGCACAAGGACAAGATCGGCAAGGTCTATGCCGGACGCAACGGCATCATCGGCGCGCTGACCGAGGACCTGATCGACACCAGCAAGGAAACCGCCAAGGCGATCGCGGCGCTGCGCCACACGCCTTCGGGTGCCTTCGGCTCCTGCCGCTACAAGATGAAGAGCCTCGAGGCCAATCGCCGCGAGTACGAGCGTCTGATCGAAGTCTTCAAGGCGCACAACATCGGCTACTTCTTCTACAACGGCGGCGGCGATTCGGCCGACACCTGCCTCAAGGTCTCGCAGCTCGGCGACGCCATGGGCTATCCGTTGCAGGCGATCCACGTGCCGAAGACGGTCGACAACGACCTGCCGATCACCGACAACTGCCCGGGCTTTGGCTCGGTGGCGAAGTACATCGCCGTGTCGACGCTCGAAGCCACGTACGACGTGCGCTCGATGGCCAAGACCTCGACCAAGGTCTTCGTTCTCGAGGTGATGGGTCGCCACGCCGGCTGGATCGCCGCTGCCGGTGCCATGGCATCGACGAAGGACACGGAACTGCCGATCGTCGTGCTGTTCCCCGAGGTGGTTTTCGACCAGAAGAAGTTCCTCGCCCGCGTCGATACGCTGGTGAAGAAGTTCGGCTACTGCACGGTCGTCGTTTCGGAGGGTTGCCACTATCCGGACGGCAAGTTCCTCGCCGAGCAGGGCACGCGCGATGCCTTCGGCCACGCGCAATTGGGCGGTGCCGCGCCCGTCGTCGCGAACATGATCAAGGATGCGCTCGGCCACAAGTTCCACTGGGGCGTCGCCGACTACCTGCAGCGCGCCGCGCGCCACATCGCATCGAAGTCCGACGTCGATCAGGCGTACGCCACCGGCAAGGCTGCGGTCGAATACGCGCTCAAGGGCCACAACTCCGTGATGCCGACGATCGATCGCGTGTCGAACAAGCCATACAAGTGGAAGGTCGGCATGGCGCCGCTTTCCAAAGTGGCGAACGTCGAGAAGATGATGCCCAAGAACTTCATCACCTCGGACGGTTTCGGTATCACCGAAAAGTGTCGCGACTACCTCGCGCCGCTGATGAAGGGCGAGGATTATCCGCCGTACAAGGATGGCCTGCCCCAGTATGTAACGTTGAAGAACGTCGCCGTCGCCAAGAAACTCGCGGCATTCAAGCTTTAGGCGGTACCCAGGGAGTCTCTCCGGGGACACGATCCCCGGAGAGGTCAAGAAGGGCTTGTACAGTAGGTCTATTCGATAACAAGGGGAATAATCTATGTCAGTGGGCTTGGTATTCGCGCTCGTCTGCGCAGTCGCGGCGATTATTTACGGCTACGTTTCAAGCCGTTGGATTCTCGCTCAGGCGTCGGGTAACGATCGGATGCGGGAAATCGCCGCAGCAATCCAGGAGGGCGCCCAGGCCTACCTGAACCGCCAGTACACGACGATCGGCATCGTCGGCGTCGTTCTGGCCATCGTCATTTTCGTCGCGCTCGGTACGGCGACGGCGATTGGCTTCGTGCTCGGCGCCGTGCTTTCGGGTGCTGCCGGGTACATCGGCATGAACGTCTCCGTGCGCGCCAACGTGCGTACGGCGGAAGCTGCCCGTGTCGGCATCAATGAAGCCCTCAACGTCGCCTTCAGGGGCGGCGCCATCACCGGCATGCTGGTGGTCGGACTCGGCCTGCTCGGCGTCGCCGGCTACTTCAGCGTGCTCAAGATGATGGGCGGCGCGAGTGCCACGATGGAGGAACTCATCCATCCGCTGGTCGGCCTCGGCTTCGGTTCGTCGCTCATTTCGATCTTCGCCCGTCTGGGCGGCGGCATCTTCACCAAGGGTGCCGACGTCGGCGCTGACCTGGTGGGCAAGGTGGAAGCAGGCATTCCGGAAGACGACCCGCGCAACCCGGCCGTGATCGCCGACAACGTCGGCGACAACGTCGGCGACTGTGCGGGCATGGCTGCCGACCTGTTCGAGACCTACGCGGTCACGACCGTCGCCACGATGCTGCTGGGCGCATTGCTGTTCAAGATGAATCCCGTCTTCGCCGAGCAGGCTGTCATCTACCCGCTGGCTCTTGGCGGTTTCTCGATCATCGCCTCGATCATCGGCGTGATGTTCGTCAAGACCACGCCGGGCGCCAAGATCATGAACGCCCTCTACAAGGGCCTGATCGTCGCCGGCTTGCTGGCGCTGGTCGCCTTCTACCCGATGACTGCGTATTTCGTCGACGACCATCTGCTCGACGGCATTCTCCAGATCAGCGGCGGAAGCCACATGCGGCTTTACGCTGCGGCGGTGGTCGGCCTGGTGCTGACGGGACTGATGGTGTACATCACCGAGTACTACACCGGCACCGAGTTCCCGCCGGTGCAGCACGTCGCGCAAGCCTCGACGACGGGGCATGGCACCAACATCATCGCCGGTCTCGGCGTTTCGATGAAGTCCACCGCGTGGCCGGTTCTGTCGGTGTGCGCCGCGATCTGGTCGTCGTATGCGCTCGGCGGCCTCTACGGCATCGCCATCGCTGCGACGTCCATGTTGTCGATGGCCGGCATCGTCGTCGCGCTCGACGCCTATGGACCGATCACCGACAACGCCGGCGGCATCGCCGAAATGGCCGAACTGCCGGACAGCGTGCGCGCGATCACCGATCCGCTCGATGCCGTCGGCAACACGACCAAGGCCGTCACCAAGGGCTACGCCATCGGTTCGGCCGGCCTCGCGGCGCTGGTGCTGTTCGCTGACTTCACCCACGGCCTGGAGGGCATGGGCAAGCACTTCACGTTCGAACTGTCCGACCCGGCCGTCATCATCGGCCTGTTCGTCGGCGGCATGGTGCCCTACCTGTTCGCCGCGATGGGCATGGAGGCGGTCGGCCGCGCCGCTGGTGCGGTGGTCGTCGAAGTGCGCCGCCAGTTCAAGGAGATCAAGGGCATCATGGAAGGCACGGCCAAGCCGGAATACGGCACCTGCGTCGACATGCTGACCAAGGCGGCGATCAAGGAAATGATGATCCCGTCGTTGCTCCCCGTTCTGGTGCCGATTGCCACCGCCGTGACCATGAACTTGCTGATGGGTCCCGGCGCCGGCGTGCGCGCCCTCGGTGGCGTGCTGATGGGCACGATCGTCACCGGCATCTTCGTCGCCATCTCGATGACGACCGGCGGCGGCTGCTGGGACAACGCCAAGAAGTACATCGAAGACGGCCACTACGGCGGCAAGGGCTCCGACGCGCACAAGGCGGCGGTGACCGGCGACACCGTGGGCGACCCGTACAAGGATACGGCCGGCCCGGCGGTGAACCCGCTGATCAAGATCATCAACATCGTCGCGCTGCTGATCCTGCCGCTCGTCGCCTGATCGCGATCTCCGCTTTGCAAACGGGCTGCCTGCGGGCAGCCCGTTTTGCTTGTGCGCCCCACCGTAGGGTTCGTTGGCTTCCATGACCCCGGCTCGAACGGCCCCGGCGCGGATCGCCTGCCGGGTCTGGCGGAGGGGGGGCGGTCACCAACCACAGACTCCAGGCTGACTCTGTCCTGCTTTCGGCCCGGTCAGGCGACGGTGCCGCGTTTGAAGTCGCGCAGTCGGAAGCCGAGCAGCGCCAGCGTCGCAAAGTACGTCGATGCGCCGGCTGCCACCACTCCGGAGAGCCGAAGGATTTTTTCCCCACTGGTCATCGCAAGCCACGCAGCGTTGCTGCCGGCAGTGAACCACAGCACGGCCGCCATTGCGACGAGGCCGATGCCGAGCTTGGCGAGAAACGCTGCCCAGCCGGCCGCCGGCCGATAGGCATCGATGCGCCGCAGGCCGCGATAGAGCAAGGCTGCGTTGAGACAGGCAGCCAGTCCGATCGAAAGTGCGAGGCCGGCATGCTGGATCCAGCCGATGAACGCGAGGTTCATTGCCTGTGTCGCCGTGAGCGTGATCAGGGCAATTCTCACCGGTGTCCGGACGTCCTGGCGCGAATAGAAGCCGGGCGCCAGCACCTTGACGAGAAGGAGCCCCGTAAGGCCTGCGCTGTAAGCGACCAGCGCCGAGCGCGTCTGCATGACGTCGTCCGCCGTGAAAGCGCCGTGCTGGAACAGCGTCGCCAGGAGCGGGACGGCAAGCAGCGCCAAGGCGAAGGCGGCGGGCAGCGCCAGGAGCAGAGTCAGGCGCAGTCCCCAATCGAGCAGGGACGAAAACTCCTCCCGGCGCTCGGTGGCGTGGGCACGGGCCAGGCTGGGCAGCAGGATGGTGCCCAGCGCGGCACCCAGCAGCCCGGCGGGGAATTCCATCAGCCGGTCTGCGTAATACAGCCATGACACGCTGCCCGAAGGCAGGAAGGAGGCAAACACGGTATTGATCAGCAGGGAGATCTGCGATACCGAGACGCCGAATATCGCCGGTCCCATGAGGGTGAGCACCCGCCGTACCCCGGGATCCCCGGGCGCGAAATCGAAGCGCGGCAGCATGCCGATCTTCTTCAGCGCAGGAAGCTGAAGCGCAAGCTGGAGGCAGCCGCCGATGAACACCGCCCAGGCCAGCGCCAGCACCGGCGGGTCGAACCAAGGCGCGGCCAGAAGCGCCATCACGATGAATGAGAGATTCAGGAGCACCGGCGTGAAGGCCGGCAAGGCGAAGCGGCTCCACGTATTGAGTACGCCGGCCGCGAGGGCGACCAGGGCCATGAACAGGATGTAAGGAAAGGTGATCCGCGTCAGTTCGACCGTCAGGGCGAACTTGTCTGCGTCGGCGGCGAAGCCCGGTGCAGTCAGGTAGATCAGCAGCGGGGATGCCGCGATGCCGATCACGGTCACCACGAGCACGGCGACGAACAGTGCCGTGGCCACGCGGTCGACGAGGCGTTTCGTCTCGGCGGCGTCGCAGCGATTGCGGTATTCAGCCAGCAGCGGCACGAAAGCCTGGGAGAAGGCGCCTTCCGCGAACATCCGCCGCAGCAGGTTCGGCAGGCGGAAGGCGACGAAGAAGGCGTCGGTAGCCATTCCTGCCCCGAAAGACCGGGCGATGACGAAGTCACGGACGAAGCCCAGGATGCGCGACAGGAGGGTCATGCTGCTGACGGTCGCGAGGGCGCGGAGAAGATTCATGGGCCCGAATGCTACCGGCTCGCCTCACGTTCAGGCGCCTTGCAAACGCGGAGCCAAATCCCTATAATCTCGCGCTTTCCTGTTTCGTCACTGGAACCCCGTCAATGGCCAACACCGCACAAGCCCGCAAGCGCGCCCGCCAAGCCGTCAAGCAGCGCGCCCACAACATGAGCCTGCGCTCGACCCTGCGTACCGCGATCAAGAAGGTGCAGAAGGCCGTCGACGCCGGCGACAAGACCGCCGCCCAGGCCGTCTTCAAGGAATCGCAGGGCATCATCGACTCGATTTCGGACAAGAAGATCATCCACAAGAACAAGGCCGCCCGCCACAAGAGCCGCCTGTCGGCCGCCATCAAGGCGCTCTGATCTTCTTCTGATCCGCAGTCGCCCGCCGGCCGACGGCCCGCGGGCGATTTTGTTTTTGTTTCGGCTAACACCTGCTGCGCAGGCATAAGCCTTCACGAAATCAGGCAGTCGCCTGATTTTCAGCGCTGCGCCGTCAGGCCGGCGACCAGGGCTGCACCTTGAGGTGGTTGTCCTTGGCGAAATTCACCAGAAACATGTAGGCCATTGGTTCGATGTCGCGAATGCGTGCGTCGACGTAGACGCATTTCTCGCCTTCCTGGTTGCCCGGCTGCACGTAGGGCGAGTAGGACATGCGCCGTTCGGCGCCAAATACCGACATCACCCCGCAGAGCCGCTCCGCCCAGTCGCTGGGCCGGAATCGCCGCCCTTCGAGCGTAAGGCCGACGATGACGAAGCTTTCCGGTACGTAGGATGACATTGGGGCGGTGAATGAGGGGGGGGGGGCGAGCGAGGTAGGTGCCGATTAATTGATTGAATTCTACCAAAAATCGGCCCTTTGACTCCCGACGCTTTCCATGGGCCCGAATGCCCGCCTGACGGCTCTTAGAGGGCGAAAACCGGCTGGAAACGTCACGGATGCGTGGCGTCGACAAAAAAGTCCAGTTATTTGAAAGGCCTAGCTTGTATTGTCAATTTTCGCTGTATATACTTGTCCCAATCTCATTGACAGGAAGGCAAAATATGCTGCCCCCCGTAATGACGAAGTACGCGTTCCGCATCCGGACGAAGGTGGGACTGGTGGTTGACAACCTGCTGATCCAGGGGCGTGATGAGGGTGATGCCGAGCGCAAACTGCGGCAGATGTACCAAGGCTGCGAGATCATCGCGTGCGGGCCGGCATCCAGTTCCGGCCGCGCCCATTTCGCCAGTTTCGAGGAAGTGGCCGGCCTGATTACACGCTGACCAGTCCGGTCGCTCGCAGCTCGCCGAACAGGCTCATGTAGTCCTGCGCGCCGCGGCTTCCCGCGGCGTGGCTGAAAATATCCAAGTTCAATGCCGGCGCTTCCGCGACGGCGACGTTCTCCGAAATCGTGACGTCCAGCAGTTCGTCCTTGAACTGCTCTCGCAGTCGCGACTGCACTTCGAAGCTCATCTTGCGCCGCCGGTCGAAGCGCGTCATGAGGTAGCGCCGGTCGACGCGTCGCTTGAGCACGGGTTCAATCGCATTCAATGTGCGTTCGATCTGTAGCGCGCCCCTCAGGCTGAGGAAATCGGACGAAACCGGCACCAGCACCAGATCGGCCGAGAAGACGGCGTTCAGCGAAAGGACGCCGAGAAACGGGCAACAGTCGATGATTACGGTGCGCCCGTTTTCGCTGTCCGCGAGCCCGCGGTTCAGCTTGTTCAGGATGTTCGGTCCCTTGCCGAAGATCGAGTCGACCTTGATCAACTCGGTATGGGCGGGGATCAATCGGCCGACGCCCCGCCATTCGACCTCAAGTTCGGGGAGCGGCCGATTGTCCTGGTAGAAGGAGAATATGCTGCTGCGCACGTCGCCGAGCGCCTGACCGTGGATGGCCGACAAATGCGCCTGCGGATCGAGGTCGACAAGCAGTGCTTTCTTGTCGTGGCGGGCCAGCGCGGCGGCTAGATTCACTGCTGTCGTCGTCTTGCCGACGCCGCCTTTCTGGTTGAAGATCACGATGCGCATGACGCGGTGCTTTCCTATACAGGCCGCTGGTTTTCACTTAAGATACACCGTTTCGCACACACGGCGGTCCCTTGGCGGGCCGCCGTGTCGTTTTGGAAGCGGAGCGAGTATCCAATGTCTCATTTGATGAACAACTATTCGCGGCTGCCAGTGGCATTTACTCACGGGCAGGGCTGTCACGTCTATGACGAGCAGGGGCGAGCCTACCTGGATGCGCTTGCCGGGATCGCGGTAAACACGCTTGGCCACAACCATCCGCGCCTGGTACAGGCGCTCGGTGAACAGGTCGGCCGTTTGATCCACACCTCCAACCTCTATCGCGTGCGCGAACAGGAAGCGCTGGCCGACAAACTCGCCGCGCTGGCGGGCATGGACGAGGTGTTCTTCTGCAATTCCGGCTGCGAGGCCAATGAGGCGGCGATCAAGCTGGCGCGGCTTTACGGTCATCAGAAGGGCGTCGAGAATCCGGCAATCATCGTCATGGAGAGGGCGTTCCATGGCCGCACCATGGCCACGCTCTCGGCCACCGGCAACCGCAAGGTGCAGGCAGGCTTCGAGCCGCTGGTCTCGGGTTTCGTGCGCGTGCCCTTCGACGACCTCCCGGCCGTCGAGCAGGTGGCCGCCAACAATCCGAGCGTCGTCGCCATCCTTTTCGAGCCGATCCAGGGCGAGGGCGGCATCAACCTCGCGCACAACGACTACATGCGCGCACTGCGCCGCATCTGCGACGACCGCGGCTGGCTATTCATGGTTGACGAGGTGCAATGCGGTGTCGGACGCACGGGTGTCTGGTTCGCCCACCAGCACGCTCAGATCAAGCCCGACGTCATGACGCTCGCCAAGGGCCTCGGTTCGGGCATGCCGATCGGTGCCTGCATCACCGCCGGCAAGGCAGCGGGCGTGTTCAAGCCCGGCAACCACGGTTCGACGTTCGGCGGCAACCCGCTGGCCTGCGTCGCCGCCCTGACTACGCTCGATGTCATTGCGCATGACAAGCTGATGGATCGCGCGGCCCAGTTAGGCGCCAACATACGTGCGGCGCTCCAGGAGCAACTGGACGGCGTCGCGGGCGTCATCGACATCCGCGGCGACGGCCTGATGATCGGCATCGAACTCGACCGTCCCTGCGGCGACCTCGTCAGGATGGCGCTCGACGCTGGCCTGCTGATCAACGTCACCGTCGACAAGGTGATCCGCCTGTTGCCGCCGCTGGTATTCTCCGACGCGGAAGCCAAGCAGCTGGTCGATACGCTGGTGCCGCTGGTGCGCCGCTTCCTCGGGGCGTGAAATGGTTGCCATCAAGCATTTCCTGCAACTGAAGGACCTCAGTCGCGACGAGCTTGACTACGTCTTCGCGCGCACGCGCTGGATCAAGCAGCAGTTCAAGTCGTACCAGAAGTACTGGCCGCTGCAAGATCGCACGCTGGTGATGATCTTCGAGAAGGCGAGCACGCGCACGCGCCTTTCCTTCGAGGCCGGCATCCAGCAGCTCGGCGGCTCCGCGATCTACCTGAACACGCGCGACTCCCAGCTCGGCCGCGGCGAACCCGTCGAGGATGCGGCCGAAGTGATTTCGCGCATGAGCGACGTCGTGATGATCCGCACCTTCGAGCAGGACATCATCGAACGCTTCGCCGCGCATTCCCGAGTGCCCGTGATCAACGGCCTGACCAACGAGTACCACCCGTGCCAGGTGCTTGCCGACATCTACACCTACATCGAGCACCGCGGCTCCATCCAGGGCAAGACCGTGACGTGGATCGGCGACTCGAACAACATGTGCAACACCTGGCTGCAGGCGGCCGAGGTGTTCGACTTCAATGTTCACGTATCGACGCCGCCCGGCTACGAAGTCGAGCCCGAGCGCGCCGGCCTCTACGGCACCGACCACTTCGAGGAGTTCGCCGACCCGATGGATGCGGCGCGCGGCGCCGACCTTGTCACCACCGACGTGTGGACGAGCATGGGCTTCGAGGCGGAAAACGAAGAGCGCCTGCGTGCCTTCGCCGACTGGCAGGTGGACGGCGAGATGATGAAGGTCGCGCGGCCCGACTCGCTGTTCATGCATTGCCTGCCCGCCCACCGCGGCGAGGAAGTGGCGGCCGAAGTCATCGACGGACCGCACAGCGCGGTCTGGGACGAAGCCGAGAACAGGCTCCACGCGCAGAAGGCGCTGATGGAATACCTGCTGCTAGGCCGTATCGAAACCAAGTAATCAACAGAGTGGAATCATGAGCGAAGTCAAGAAAGCAGTCCTCGCCTATTCGGGCGGCCTCGATACCTCAGTCATCCTCAAATGGCTGCAGGACACCTACAACTGCGAGGTCGTCACCTTCACCGCCGACCTCGGCCAGGGCGAGGAACTCGAACCGGCGCGCGCCAAGGCGCTGAAACTCGGCATCAAGAAGAAGAACATCTTCATCGACGACCTGCGCGAGGAGTTCGTGCGCGACTTCGTCTTCCCGATGTTCCGCTGCAACACAGTCTATGAAGGCGAGTACCTGCTCGGCACGTCGATCGCGCGCCCGCTGATCGCCAAGCGCTTGGTCGAGATCGCGCACAAGACCGGCGCCGAAGCCATCTCCCACGGCGCCACCGGCAAGGGCAACGACCAGGTGCGCTTCGAACTCGGCGCCTACGCGTTGATGCCGAACGTCAAGATCATCGCGCCGTGGCGCGAGTGGGACCTGCTGTCGCGCGAGAAGCTGATGGCCTACGCCGAGAAGCACGGCATCCCGATCGACATGAAGCACAAGAAGGGCGGATCGCCCTATTCGATGGATGCCAACCTGCTGCACATCTCCTACGAAGGCCGCCACCTGGAGGATCCGTCGGCGGAGGCGGAGGAGAGCATGTGGCGCTGGACCGTATCGCCCGAGAAGGCGCCGGACAAGGCCCAATACATCGATCTCGATTTCAGGCAGGGCGACCTCGTCGCCATCGACGGCAAGAAGATGAAGGCCCACCAGCTGCTCGCCAAGCTCAACGAGCTTGGCGGCAAGCACGGCATCGGCCGCCTCGACCTCGTCGAGAACCGCTACGTCGGCATGAAGTCGCGCGGCTGCTACGAAACCCCCGGCGGCACCATCCTCCTGCGCGCACACCGCGCCATCGAGTCGGTCTGCCTCGACCGCGAAGTCGCCCACCTCAAGGACGACCTGATGCCGCGCTATGCCAGCCTGATCTACAACGGCTACTGGTGGAGCCCCGAGCGCCGCGCGCTGCAGGCGCTGATCGACCACACTCAGCAGACGGTCAACGGCTCGGTGCGCCTCAAGCTCTACAAGGGCAACGTCATCGTCGTCGGCCGCGACTCGAAGAGCGATTCGCTGTTCGATCCGACCATCGCCACCTTCGAGGACGATGCCGGCGCCTACGACCAGCGCGATGCCGCCGGCTTCATCAAGCTCAACGCCCTGCGCATGCGTATTGCGGCCAATGCGCAGCAGAAGCGCGCAAGAAGGAAGTAGATGTTCGGTTTCACCGAGGAGCAGGTGGCGGAATGGGGCATGACCTTCGGCCTCGGCGCCTTCATGCTCTACATGCTGTTCATCATCGGCGAGCTTGCCTACCGGTCGAAGGCCGGCAAGGTAGGCACGTTCGCGCTGTTCTTCGTGCTCGCCTTCGGCATGGTCGGCTTCATCGCCAAGGCCGTCATCCAGAAAATTTGGGGAATCTGAAATGTCGCAGTACGACAACGTCTCGGTGGTCAAGAAGGCCAACGTCTATTTCGACGGCAAGTGCGTGAGCCACACCGTCCAATTCGCCGACGGCACCAAGAAGACCGTCGGCGTCATCCTGCCGGCCACGCTGACCTTCAATACCGGCGTGCCCGAAATCATGGAAACCGTTGCCGGAAAGTGCCGGTACCGCATCAAGGGCGGCGAGTGGAATACCTGCGGCGAAGGGGAGCGCTTCGACGTACCGGGCAACTCGAGCTTCGACATCGAAGTCGCCGGCGAGCCCTACCACTACGTCTGCCATTTCTGAGCGTCGGCGCCTGCTGGCGCCACTAGTTCGTCGAGCAGCGCGCTCATGCGCTGCCAGTGCGAGCCCTCCCAGAACACGCCGCCGCAGGCATCGCAGGTCGTGAAGCGTTGCTGGCGTTCGCGTACGCTCGGCGGCAGCCGATCGGCGACGAGCGCCTTGTCGACCGGACGCAGCGGCGCATTGCATTCCAGGCATAGCCGGAACGGCCGCGCACCGCGTGCCAGGTCGAGCCTGGCGAAGACCTCGCGTACCTGTTTCTCCGGCTTCAAGGCATGTACGAAGCAGCCGTGGGTGACTTCCCGGCGCTTCAGCAGCTCGCGGTCGCGCGTCAGGACGATGCGGCCGTCGCGTGCGGCGAGGGCGACGATCTCGGCGTCGTCGAAGTTGTTGTCGTAGAGCGTGTCGAAGCCGGCCATGCGCAGCAGGCGGGCGAGCCCGCCGAGATGCGCATCGGCGACGAAGCGCGGCTCGCGCAGCGGGCGCTCGCGAACCCGCAGCAGCGGCGTGACGTCGAAGCACTCGAACTTCGGATACACGGCGATGCGGTCGCCGTCGGCGATCAGCCGGTCGAAGCCGACCGACTCGCCATTGACCAGTATCAGCTCGACCTCGGTGTGCGGAACGCCGAGCGCCTCGATCATGTGCTTGGTCGTGGCCGCGCGGGCGCAGGGGGCCGAGAACGCACGATAGCGCCGGGGCGGCGCCAGGAAGTCGTTCAGTTCCGCGTAGAAGCGGAAGGTCGCCGTGACCATGACGTTCGGTTCCCTGTGGCCTCCATCCCGGGCCGGCGGTCTGCGATAATCGCGACACCGAAATCAGGAGAAAGCCTCATGCCTTCATTCGACATCACGTCCGAAGCCGATATGGTCGCACTGAAGAACGCCATCGATGTTGCCGGCCGCCACATCGGCAACCGCTACGATTTCAAGGGTACCTCCGCCCGCGCCGAGCTCAACGAGAAGGACAAGACCATCACCGTCTTCGGTGATTCGGAGTTCCAGCTTGGTCAGGTCAAGGACATCCTGTTTCCCGAGATGGAAAAAAAGGAGCGCGAGAGCACCAAGCGCCTCGACGCTGGCGCCATCCAGACGGTCTCGGGCAACAAGGCCAAGCAGGAACTGAAGATCAAGGTCGGCATCGAGCAGGAACTGGCCAAGAAGGTCGTCAAGATGATCAAGGACAGCAAGCTCAAGGTCCAGGCCGCCATCCAGGGTGACGCCGTGCGCGTCACCGGCGCCAAGCGGGACCTGCTGCAGGAAGCGATCGCGTTGGTGAAGAAGGAAATCGCCGATTACCCGTTGCAGTTCGGCAACTTCCGCGACTAGCCTACTCCGCCAGGCCGGCGATCCACCGTTCGTAGAGCCGGTCGGCGGCGCGGCGCATCGCCGCGATGCGTTCGTCGATCCGCTCGTACATCTGCTCTGGCGTCTGCACCGAAGCGCTCGGCATTGCACTCTCCTCAGCCCACTGGCGGTTCCACAAGCGGATCATCGCCTCGGTCATCTCGACGTGGCATTGCATGCCGAGATGCGGGCCGAGCACGAAAGCCTGGTTCGCGCAGTACGCGCTGCCGAGAATGCGCGTAGCACCGTCGGGCACGCTGAAGGTTTCGCCGTGCCAATGGAAGGCATCGAATGCTTCGGTGTCGCCGAGCCAGTCGCGGGACGTTGCGCCGGTCGCCTCGACGCGTCCCCAGCCGATTTCCTTGACCGGGTTCCTCGTTACCTCGCCGCCGAGTGCCTTGCTCATCAGTTGCCCGCCGAGGCAATGGCCGATGACCGGGATCCCGCGCGCGACGGCGTCGCGGATCAGCTCCAGCACGGGCTCGATCCAGGGCAGGTCGTCATTGACGCTCATCGGTCCGCCCATGAAACAGAGGCCCGCGAACTCGACCGCGGAGGCCGGCAGCGCATCGCCTTCGTCGATTCGAACCAACTCCCAGGGCCGGGAGTGGGCATCGAGGAATGTGGCAAAATAGCCCGGACCTTCACCGGGGCTGTGACGAAAAATCGCAACGGCTTTCATGACATCTTTCTCGACGACGATACCTCGGCATTTTATCGTGTTGCTCCTCGCGGCCTTCTCGGGGATGGCCGACGCGACCGATGTGGCGCTCGCGGGCCTTCTGCCGGGACGCGCGGTTCTCGTCGTCAACGGCGGTAATCCGCGCACGCTGACGGTCGGCGCAAGGACGGCGGAGGG
>Ga0075012_10002207_pt1 | contig 19301 bp, 20 predicted proteins | sample All_14_2_FD_71474 | JGI IMG/M metagenome (GOLD analysis project Ga0075012, IMG submission 71474) | Freshwater microbial communities in response to fracking from Pennsylvania, USA - Allegheny Zone_MetaG_DW_15 | ecosystem: Environmental > Aquatic > Deep subsurface > Groundwater > Drilled... | reverse complement strand
AAACCAGGTGGTGGTTCTTGGGATGGAAGGCCATTGCCGTCACCACATCCGCGTGCGCCATGAACGGCTTGCCCTGCCGTCCGTCCGGACCCGCACCCGAGCAGTCCCACAAAATGATGTCCATGCCGCCGGAAGTCGCCAGCCAATGGGAATCCGCCGACCAGGACTGGAGCCGCACCTTGCCCGGATAACCCTGCATGTGCATGTGGTCGGCACTCTTCGCGTCCCAGATGTGCACGGAATGTTCCTGGCTGCCCGCCGTCACCCAGCGGCCGTCCGGACTCCACGTGCACGACCAGAGCGCGGCCGGCCAGTCGTAGCGCCGGATCTCCTGCCCCGTTTTGGAATCCCATACCCGCAATCCCCCGTTGGCCGCACCCAGGATCATGCCCCCCAAAGGATACCAGCAGAGATCTTCGATGCTCGTTTTTCCATCGGTGATGTCCACATAAGTGACTCCATCCTCCTTCGCGAGCAAAACCGATTTGCCCCAAGCCGTCGCCAGAGCCGGACCTTCGCTGCGGTCACCCCGGGTCACCGGACCCAGGCTCCAAGCCATACGAACCGGCCAACCCCTGCCCGGCTTCACGGCCAGCCCGCCGGCTTTTCCCTCCGCGGTCCAACTCCTCAGGTAGCCGTCCTGCGAGGCCGAAAACAGGAGCTTCCCATCCGGCGACCACGTCAGCGTCTGCACGCCGAGGTCGTGGGCTTGGATTTTCTCAATGAGGGTCCCGTCGGAAGCAAAGAGATCGATCCCGCCGGCGCCATTGGCCACGGCCAATTTGGCGGCATCGGGCGACCAGGCCACCGCAGTGACATAATCTTCGGTCTTGGCGGCCCATCGGGGCCCGAGGCGGCGCGTTTTTACAGTAGGAGGCATGATGGTGTTAGGTTGTTATGATACGATCAATCCCCTCAATCAAGAGGGGATAAAAAAATCAAACGAGGCATGCCTTGAAACCTTTGTTCAGGGCCTCGCGGTCCAGTTCCCGGCCGATGAACACCAGGACGCTCTTCCGGATCTCCCCCGCCTTCCACTCACGGTCGGGCTGGGCCTGGAATATCATGTGCACGCCCTGGAACACCACGCGCTTGGCCTGGCCCTGGATCGCGATCACACCCTTCATCCGGAAAATGTTCGGCCCCTGCTCGGCCAGCAATTTCGCCAGCCAGTCGTTGATCTTCTTCCCGTCCACCTCGCCCTGGACTTCAATGCCGACGGATTTGACCGATTCGTCATGCACGTGGTCGTGCTCTTCGTGGTCATGATCATGGTCATGGTCGCATTTCCCGTGCTCGTGGTCGCAGTGGTTGTGATCGTGGTCATGATCCCCGTGCTCGTGATCATGATCGTGACCGTGGGATTCCCCGCCGAGAAATTGGGGCTCCAGTTCCAGGATGCGGTCGAGGTCGAAGCCGTGTACATCCAGCACCTTGTCCAGGGGAACCGCGGCATCCCGGCAACGGTGGATCTTGGCCAGACGGTTCATCGAATGGATCCGGGCCTCCAGCTTGTCCAACTCGGGAGGGGTGACGAGGTCGGTCTTGTTCAGCAGGACCACATCGGCGAACGCGATCTGCTCCTTAACCTCGCGGCTGTCGTCGAAATGCTGTTCCACATGCTTGGCATCGACCAGCGTAACCACTGCGTCGACTTTCAGCACCGCCTTCATTTCCTCGTCCATGAAGAACGTCTGGATCACGGGACCGGGATCGGCCAGGCCGGTGGTCTCGATGAGGATGCGGTCGAATTTGTCGCGGCGCTTGAGCAGGCCGTGGAGGATGCGGATGAGGTCGCCGCGCACGGTGCAGCAGATGCAGCCGTTGTTCATCTCAAAGATTTCCTCGTCGGTGTTGATCACGAGTTCGTGGTCGATGCCGATCTCGCCGTATTCGTTCTCGATGACCGCGATGCGCTTGCCGTGGTTTTCCGTGAGGATGCGGTTGAGGAGGGTGGTTTTCCCGGCCCCGAGGAAGCCGGTGAGGATGGTGACGGGAATGGGTGCGGGGGTGCTCATGTCAGTTGGGGAGGGTGGAAGCGGGGGTTGCGGGGGATTTTTTGAGTTGGGAAAAGACGATGCAGGCGAGGAGGATGCCCACGTTGGTCAGCACGATGGTCGGGCCCGTCGGCGAGCTGATCTGGTTCGATCCGACCACGCCGGCCACCGCGGCCACGAAGCCGAGTACCGGGGCGATCCAAAGCATGCTGCGGAAGTTGCCGGAGACCAGTTTGGCCGCGGCCGGGGGGATGACGATAAGCGCGCTGAGCAGGAGCGCCCCGACCATTTTCATCCCCATGGCCACGGTGGCGGCGATAGCCAGGGCGAAGAAATAATTGAGCCGCTGCATCTTGATCCCCTGGGCCCGTGCGAGATCGGGCTGGAGGATGGTCAGGGCGTAGGGTTTGACATTGGCCAGCAGGAATACCACCAGCCCGGTACAAAACACAGCCTGGAGCGCAAGGTCGGTGCGCGTGTTGGCATGGATCGATCCGAAAAGCAGTCCGTCGATCAGGCGGTACTTGCCCAACGCCGAGATGACCACCACACCCAACGCCACGCTGCCGGTAAAACTGAAGGCGATGATGGTGTCGGCCCGGAGCCTGGTTTTCTCGAAAAAATACGCCATGAGCGTGGCCAAGCCGAAACTGAAAAGCAGGACCACCAGCAACAGCGGCACCTGCAGGTGGAACACTTCCTGGAAAAGATAACCCAGCGCCACCCCCGTCAGGGCCGAGTGGGCCAGGGCATCGCTGAAAAACGCCATGCCCCGCAGGGTGACAAACACCCCCAGGAGCGCACAGGTGGGCCCGAGCAGCATCGCCGCCAGGAGCGTGTTGCGGAGAAATTCGTAGTTCCAGAAATCGGTCATGTCGGGAATGGCCGCCTTCTCAGGCGGCATGGGGATGCTGGTGGTGGTGGTGCCGACGGCGCTTGGACCCGTAGATCTCATCCAGCAGATGGTCCTGCAGCACTTCCTTCGGCGAACCCAGGCCGCACATGGTTTGGTTGAGGCAGAGCACCCGGTCGGAAACATTGCCCACCAGGTGGAGGTCGTGCGAAACGATGACCAGGGCGAGGTGGTGTTTTTCGCGGAGATGGAGGATCAGTTCCTCGAGGAGTTCGGCACCCAGCTTGTCCACCCCGGTCAGCGGTTCATCGAGCAGCAGGACCTGCGGATCCTGCAGCAGGGCGTAGGCGATCATGACGCGCTGGAATTCCCCCCCGGACAGCTGGCCGATTTGCCGGTCCACCAGATTGCAGGCATCCAATTGGTGGAGCACTGCCACCGCATGGTCCCGCTGGCCGGCATTCTGTCCGCCGAACCAGAAACGGGTGCCGGGCATGTTCAGTGTGAGCAATTCCCCCACCGTGAACGGGACGGTCTTGTCGATGTCGAGCTTCTGCGGCACGTAGCCGATTCCCCGGACACCTTTTTCCGTGTTCAGGCAAACCCTGCCTTCCGAGGGTTCGACGAAACCCATGATCGCTTTCAACAACGTGGATTTGCCCGCCCCGTTGGGTCCGACCAGCGAAAGGATCTCCCCCGGGGATAGGGCCAGGGAAATATGCCGCAGGGCCCATGAGGTGCCATAGCACACCCCGGCATCCTGCAGGACGATCAAAGGCTGTTCGTTGGACTCAAACACAAAGGGAGAGCATAGCATCATTGCCAGGCTTTCTGCAACGCCCGCAAATTGTTTCTCATCCGCGAAAGGTAGGCATTGGGATCGGCCTCACCCACCTCCAGGGTGTCCAATTCCACCACCCGCGCCCCCGTCTGCTCGGCCAGGGATTTGAAGATCGCCGGGGAATAGCCCACCTCGGCGAACAATACCTTCACCCGGTGCTTCTGGATCGCACGGATCAGGGATTTAAGCTGCGCCGGGGTCGGGTCTTTTTCCGGGAAGGCCTCGATGTAACCCACATAGTTCATCCCGTATCGCTTCGCCAGGTAGGGAAAGGCATCATGGAACGTGATCAGGTCCTTGCCGGGAAGCGCGGCCATCGCGGCCCGGAAATCCCGGTCAAGTTCCCCCAGTTCGGCGAGGTATTGATTTGCATTGGATTGATAAACTGCCGCATTTGGCGGATCGGCTGCGATGAAAGCCCGAGCGATGGCCCGCGTCTGCTCCATGGCATTCACCGGATCCAGCCAGATGTGCGGATTGGCCCCCTCCCCGTGGTCATGCCCGGGGCCGGCATCCCCACCGGTTCCGGTCATTTCAATCACCGCCGGACTGGTGGATTTTTCCACCCCGGCCCCCGTGTCCACCACCTTCAACCGGGCACTGCCGGCAGAGCGCACCAGGTCATCCAACCATTCCTCGATCCCCGCCCCATTGATGACAAACAGGTCGGCATCCGCGATGCGTTTCACATCCTTGGGCGAAAGTTGGTAATCATGCGGGCCGCTGTCGGCCTTGAGCAGCATCGTGACATCCGCCCTGTCCCCCGCCACCCGCGATGCGTGGGCATACACCGGCATGAAAGAAGCCACGACTTGAAGCCGTTTCCCGTGGTTGACTGATCCGGTCGGATGGACCCCTTCGATGGGCTTTGAACAGGCCAGGCCCCAAACCATAGCCGACGCCGAAATCATTAAAAACCATGCTCTTGCACACATATTGATAATTGATTATCAATAATAAACCCGACGTCAAGCCTATGTAAATGGAGGTTGGTTCATACCCACGTTTCGAGTTTTCCTGAAGGTGAAGAAGGCCCACCGAGCGCACTGGCTTGGGATCGGAAAAAATACAACCGCGCCCGGAGGTCACGGCCCACCATGGAGAACGGATTCCGGGGGTACACCCAAGCCATAGAAGAAGTGGGTTGGCTGGGACTTGAACCCAGAACCAATACCCAAACAGGGTAAAAGGGGGATTTCCGGTGTTTTATGGAGACTTTCTAGAGGAAACGATTGCGAATGGGGCAATTTGTAATCTCATTATATTGAGGTTCTTATATCTCAAAATTTTCCTAAAATGGTCCTAGGCTGAAATTAAACTCCGGCTTTCATGTTCCGCATTTTCCCGCTCTTTCCATTTGCGTAGCCATGCCTCGAAATGGAGGACCGTCGTGCGGTTCCCAAACTCAAAAAGGTAACCTTGTTTGCGGACATATTTTTGAATCGTCCACCGGCTCAACTCAACATATTGGGCGAGTTCGATGATGTTCAACGGGTCTGTTTTTGTGACATACCGCCACTTATTACGGCTCTTGATTTTTTTCATAATTATCTACCTCGTAGGCAGGGTTATTTCCACATTTTCAAATGGGAGATCACTTGCATTACGCCCTGCCTACGTCCGCACTAAGGAAAGTCAACAAAAAATGAGCAACTGGGCAAAATGGGCTGAATTGACGGCACACTCCTACCCTTTTAAGGTGCACTGATGGCTAAACCGGAAAAGAAATCAACAGTTAGGCGCCCCCGTAAAAGCATACGGGCAAAAAAGGACGGGGAAAAAACCAACCTCTATTTTGAGAAGGAATCCAAAAGGCGACTAATTATCCTGGCTGATGAATCCCGCCGGTCGCTTTCCGCCTACTTGGAAGTGCTGATTGATATTGAATATGAACGGGTGACAAAAAAGCCATCTTAAGGCTGAACCTTAAATGGCTATGGAGAAACGTTATTGGATGAGCTCACTCATTAAGAAAATCTAAGCTATGAAAAGCTTATGAAATTTATTCTAATCAATATATTTCCTAACTAATTTACGGCTTGCTCGAAGTAGGCCTATCTCCCAACTTGTACAATGTTAGAAATACCTCACGGCGCTTAACTTCAAACACATAAAACACATGACTCCCGAAGTAGTTCGTCTATACGTTCGCATGCGTGGAGAAAATGTGGCTTGGTCACTGCTCGCATCGCGCCGAGCGCCTCTCGTCCTGAGCTGTCTAAAGCCGTTGTTTGAAGAAAGTCCAGACGGATTAAGTTGGGAAGACGCTGTTGAAAAATTAGCCGAGATGTTTGTTGCCTATACAAACCATGAAGAATTTGAGCTTACCTCCAGCGAAAATGTGGCTGCGGCCCGCACAGAACTGAATGCCTGGTTAAAACGTGGACTAGTGGTCGAACGAGAAGGTCGACTGATTGCTACTGATTCCTTGCAAAAAGTATTCTATTTTTTAGCACATTTGGAGGAAGCTCACATGACCTCCACGGCTTCACGTCTCGCCACTGTGCAACGTGAAATAGAAAACCTTGAAGCAAAACTGAACCCTGATCGTCTAAAACGTTCTGCTCATCTCCGAAAGCGTATAGCCGCATTAGAAAATGAGTTAACTCAAGTGGAACATGGAGAATTCGAAGTTTTGAAAGGAAGTCGAGCCCAAGAAGGTATTCGCGAAGTGTATCAACTTGCGCTTAGTCTGCGTGCTGACTTTCGTCGTGTTGAAGACTCCTATCGTGAAGCAGATCGTGACCTTCGTCAAAGTATCGTACGTAGTGATCAGAATCGAGGCAGTGTGCTTGATTTGCTTCTCGACGGGCACGATAAGCTTCTCAAAACCCCTGAAGGCGGTGTGTTCGATAACTTTTATCAACAATTAAGTGAAGCTGTTGAGTTGGAAGAAATGAAGGCTAGGCTTCGTTCCATTCTAGAGAGTCCAGAGGCTATGTTGGCACTAAACCAACGACAACGTTCCGATCTTCGATGGCTAGTTCCGGGACTTGTACATGAATCGGAGCGCGTCATACAAGCTCGGGCGCGCGGAGAGCGTGATGTTCGAGGTTTTATTAAAGCAGGTCTAGCCGGTGAACAACATCGTGTTGGGGCTTTACTCAATGACATTTTAGAGGTGGCGACCAATATTGACTGGTCATGTAATAGTCTCCGCCGCTCTCCTGGGCCTCTGCCTCCAACAGGAGTCTCAATTCCTCTTCTACCTTTAGTGCAAAGATTGAGATTCAAAGAGGTTGGGATTGAGGGAGATCAAGATTTAGATTTGACTGCCCTAGAATCTCAACTCGGAGATATTACGGAAGATTTTTGGCTCGCACTTGACGGATTGGATCGATTGGCTCTGCATCAAGAAACATTAAAGGTCCTTACAAATGCCCAGAACGGTCTAGACATTAGTGAATTGGCCAAAACTTTGCCTCCCACGCATGATTTAGAAACACTAGCTTATTGGCTTAGCCTAGCTAGAGAATCAGAAGCTACATTTTCTGAAAACCGGCAAGCAGTTGAAATTTCGGATAGAAATGGCATCTCAACACGTTTTGAAGTGCCAGATGTTAAGCTAGAAGCTTCAAAAGTGGCTGGCATTGAACTTGAAAACCTAGGCTAATGCAAACACAAGAAGACTGGAAAGAACCAGAAGTAGAGCCTAGCTCGCTATCCTTTGGCATACCTCAAGAAGTTAAAACTCTTGTCCAAGAAATTTTGAGAAACGGTTTCATTGAAAATGCTGCAGATTCCGTAAGGTTCAACGCAGTCACAAGGTATCGGCAAGACATTGAAAAAGTTTTAGAACCTCTTGATTTGCGAATTGAGTTAGACGAGGTACGCGGTCTAGCAGTGCTTTCAGTAAATCAATCAGCCGAAGCCACCTCAGATGAAGCATGGAATCATCCTCTGGTCCGACGCCAAAGATTAACCCTTGAACAGTCCTTACTTGTCGCAATTTTGCGTCAAACCCACGTACTTCATGAGCTGGAAAGTGGAATAGGTGTACGTGAAGTTCGAATATCATTTGACGACCTACTTTCCCAACTACAAGTTTATCTTCCAGATACCGGAAGCGATACAAAAAATCGGCAGCGACTACTCACACTTTTGGATCAATTAAAACCTCATGGCATAGTTTCTGATCCTGATTCACGGGACGAAATAACCATTCGCCCTTTGATCACACGACTTGCCAATCCAGAAACGCTTACTGCTCTATTGAAACATTTTCGTGAGATAGGCAATAAACAGGAAGCCACAACTAATCGAACAATAGATGAGTGAGACGACAGATATATTTAGTCCTGACGAATCAGCGACTGTTCTTAATGCGATAGGAGAGTCGTCATTCCTCATAACTGCTATTGATGTTTTTAACTGGGGCCCCTTCCACGGTAGGCATCACTGCGCTATAGATTCATACGGGACTGCCATTATTGGACCTACTGGTAGCGGCAAGACAACTTTAGTGGACGCACTAATGACGTTGCTTGCGCCTTTTCCTAAATACAATCTCGCCTCCACAGGCGGACATGAAAGCGACCGCGACCTAATCTCTTATGTTCGAGGCGTATCGGGAGTCGAAAATGCCCAAGCAGAAAACAGTCACGTTGCCCGTCCATCTAAAACACTTACAGGACTGTCTTCTAGTTATTTTGATGGAAATCACTCTATCACTATAGGTTGTTTGCTTTGGGTTGAGGGATCTAGTAATGCAGCAGAAGATCTTAAAAAAGTCTGGTTCTTCTCCAGGGACATTCCAGATGTCTTAGATAATTTGCTTACGCTATTTCATGATGGTGGTAAAGCCTCCATAAGTCGATATGCACGCGATACTGTTGGATTACGTCTATTTCCCAGCAAGAAAGAATACCTTTCTCATATTCGTAGCTTTTTTGAAGTTGGAGAGAATGCGTTTTCACTTCTTAACCGCGCCGCAGGTCTAAAACAGATCAATAGTATCGATCAGATTTTCCGTGAGCTAGTGCTCGATGACCGATCTGCCTTCGGACGGGCCGCCGAAGTAGCTCGCGAGTTTGATACTCTACATGGAATTTACGAGGAGTTACAAATCGCACGACGCCAACGCGATTCATTGATTCCTGTAGAACAAGGAAAAGTTGAATGGGAGAAGTTCACAGAACAACTGAAACTTCAACGACATTTGAAGGAGTTACTCCCCATTTGGATTGCTGAAGCTTCGATCCAGCTTTTACAAGCGGAAGACAAAAGACTTACTGATGAAAAAGAGGAAGTTATTGCACAACTTCATTCCTCCCAAGTGGAAATGGATGCCTGTGAGCGGCGTGTCCAGACTCTTAACGAAGAATATCTTCGCCACGGTGGAGCTGCCATTCAAGAAATTGAGGAAATTATTCGAATCAAAGAAAAGTTCACATCACAACTGCGCACTTCTGCCAATAACTACGCCCTATCAGTGGCGAAATTGAGCCTGCCTAATGAGACTGACGCAGCTACGTTTCACAAAAATAAGCTTCAACTTCCTGAGATCAAAGCCGCAGCTTTACTTTCACACGAAAATGCCCGTCAACGGTCTGTCGACATAGCTGCTAAAATCATTCAGCACAAAGAAACTGAAGAACGACTCAAAATCGAAATTGATAAAGTCAAAGATCGTCCCAATTCGAACATCCCGGCGCCTTTTCAGGCTTTTCGAGATATGCTTGCCCAAGAGCTTAGTGTCTCAGAGGCCGAATTGCCTTTTGTCGCTGAAATGGTTGAAGTCAAGATAACCGAACGACATTGGCAGGGAGCTATCGAACGAGCTATAGGCCCGGAACGCCTCCGCATCTTGGTCCCATCACATCGGATGAGCGAAGCGCTCGCTTGGATCAACTCTAGAGATAACCGATTACATGTTCGCCTTCAAAGTGCGGATCTTTCTCCTATTGAAGCCCGCTGTTTTGATGACGGGTTCATTCAAAAGTTGAATTTTCGCGATCATCCGTTACGCGGACAAACGAAACAATTATTGGCCCGCAGAGATAGGCATTGTGTCGATTCGGTTGAATTACTGCGTCGGATAGAACACGCAATGACCGTTGAGGGAACCATGTCAGATCGAGATGGCCGCTTCGAAAAACAAGATCAAAAACATATTTCGGCGGACTGGATGACTGGTTTTGACAACAGGCACCTTTTAACTTCTCTTGAGTCGCAACGACAACAGTCGAGTGAGAATATTCTTCGCTTAGATTCGGAAAATACCATTCATCGTCGTTTGGAGAATAATGCCTCGCAAAAGATATCACTCATTGAGCAACTTGAAGTTTTAGAATTTTCCCAAATAGATGTTGTAAGTTCAGAAAATGAACTTCATCAGCAGCGTCAACGCTTAGCAGAATTAACTAGACCAGACTCAGATGCCAACAACGCAAAATGCAGACATGAGAATGCAACTTCAGATTTTAAATTGATACGGGCACGTAACTCCGAACTGCTAGAAAAGCAAGGCTCACTAAAAACTAAGATAGAAAAGACTTCTGACGAACTACAGCAGGCCCAATCTTTAAGGGGAGATGGTCTTAGTGAAGATGATGCTAATCTTATCGAAAAGGAGTTTTCTCTCACTGAGATTTTAAATACGAATCAACTTAATAAAGCCGAACGCGCTTTTAATCAGAATTTAGAAATCAAGATCCAAGATACCGATAGTGAAGTTACTACTGCAGAAAAGAATCTAGTGCGACGAATGAGCGAAGCAAAGAATATAGACACCGGTCACCTTTTAGAAGCTGGGACTGAACTTTGTGACATCGATGCTTATCTTCAACGCCTAGAGACACTAAGAAAAGAGTCTTTGCCGGAAAAGCTTAAACGTTTTTTGGACTATCTTAACGAATCATCTGGTCAAGGAGTTACTCAGCTTCTTACAAGCATTGGTAATGAAGTGGCTCTTATTCAGGAGAGAGTAACAGATCTCAATGCTACCCTTAGTCGCGTTGATTTTCGCCAAGGTCAATTTCTGCAATTACACGCTCAGACGATCAGCCATCCGTCGCTACAGCAGATGGAGACCGCTCAACGTAAGTTGCGTCACATTGTGCTGAGCCAACGAGACGATGAAGGAGAGTCACATTACCGGGCTCTTGGAGATGTTGTGCGCCTACTGCGTGAAGCTGCCGAAAAACACCACACTTTGGGCGCTCAGGCATTACTCGATCCGCGTCACCGTTTACAGTTTTCTGTGGTAGAAGTTGACCGGGCGACGGGTAACAGCTCCGGTGGTAGGAAAGGCTCTCAAACAGGAAGCGGAGGAGAAAAAGAAATGATGGCAAGTTATATTCTCACAGCTTCTTTAAGTTATGCACTATGTCCCGTTGGGGCTACTGCGCCACGCTATGCCTCAATCGTCCTCGATGAAGCCTTCTCAAAAAGCTCTCCTACCGCAGCTGCTCGAATTATCGAAGCTTTGCGTGCATTTGGTCTACATCCACTTTTTGTTACACCTAATAAGGAAATCGCTCTCTTAAAATCACATACTCGATCAGCTATTCTGGTTCACAACAAAAACAAACGCGCTACATTAACTTGCCTTACGTGGGAAGAAATTGACAGCCATGCTAGATCTCGAAAGGCATCGGAAGAAGGCGAACTCAATACCCAATGAAAAGCCCTGCTGATCTTGCATCGCGTTGGGCTAGGCAATGGCAAGACCCGGATCTTCGTGAGGCTCGTATACTTGAGAAATCTATTTGGCCGATATCTTTACCAATAGGCCGTCCAACAGGAGCAGAAATCAATGCCTCTTGGCAGGAGACTGCCGATCTCATCCGCCTATGGCGAGAGTTGCCGATCGGTATTGTTAGATGGGAGTCGGTCTCATACAGAGCCACAGGTAAATCTATCGAGATACCATCTGTTTGGGATATTAGAAATTCAGAAGAATGGATATCCGCGACCAATGAACCCTCGATTCGTGCTGAATATGAGGAACTTCATTATATCTTAAAAGAAACTGATTCTATATTTCATTCGATTCTTGTTCGAGAGCGTTCTCTTTGGAAAGGTAAGCTTTCCGATGATATTATCAAAGTAGCACACCTAGTAATGCAACTTTCTCCAGGCTGTGCCGGGGGAAAACCGCTTCGAGCCCTTTCAATCGCAGGGATAGATAGTAAGTTCTTTGAACGTTACCGTTCCCTAATAATTCGACTCTTAGATATTCGTTACGATGGTGAAGTTAGTCGGCAGACTCTTGAAGCTTTTCTTAATGCTTGGCAAGATGGCGACCATTGGCTGCTACTTGCGGACCTTGGGGATCAAAGTATTTTAACTTTTAAGCAACTTCGCGTGCGGGCAAGTGAACTTAGAACGACTGGCTTTGATGCCCATTCCTTGCTTTTGGTAGAAAACGAAAGTTGCCTCCATCTCTTGCCTCAAAATATTCCAGGATTTACTGCGATTCTAGGCGCCGGAAATAATCTTTCTTGGCTCCAATCTGCGTGGATTCAGAAAGCTCGAATAGGATATTGGGGTGACATCGATACTTGGGGTCTCACCCTACTAGCTCGTGCTCGTGTTTATGCACCTAATCTTGTGCCTCTTCTTATGGAGAGAAAAGTTTTTGACTTACACCTACAATCTGCGGTTACGGAAAAGGTTACAGCCTCAAGTAACGCTCCCAATAATCTTACACCTCAAGAATCTGATCTGTATTACTTTCTTCTGAGCAAAGAGAAAGGACGACTTGAGCAAGAATTCCTTACCGCAGATTATGTTCACCCTATAATCTCCGCATGGGCTAATAATATAAACTGAAAAGTTATTATTAAGAAGTCACCGGCGAGGTGACTAATAGTGATTCTACGCGTAATACGAACACCTCCGCCATTTCACATAGTGAGATAATTTCTTCCGAAGTCTTATCACATTGAAACAATGCAAAATTACGATGAACTAAGCTGTTTCTCAGAGAGCCTAGTTCCAGAAACGCATTGGCGCATTCTTTAGTCGGTAGATTGGCGCATTCACTTTTTAGGACGTCACCTCTAGTGGACCCTAAAAGGCTGAAAAATGGCCCAATCTTCATGTGGTCCCAATCAAAGAATGTATGATATTGGCGTTTTAAGGCTTTTATTTTTATAAGAGCTATCACGCAGTCACTGGAGTTTGCATTTGTCTCAGTGTGTTGAATTAGAACTTCACTAATTCGATGTTCATAAAGACTTGCGGCTGATAAAATTAGATTTTTCCTAAATATATCTTCTATGAAAAGAACTCTTGCGGGTTCTACAGCAAGTTCGGCTGCTGTTTTTGCATCTCGAAAATCTTCAACAAGACGAGTTATCGTCGATGGTAAAGGCATATCTTAAACGCAAAGAATTTCTTGCGCTCTTTTTAATCTGATAGAGACGTTTGTCTTACGAGCAGTTGCATCTTGTGTTGCTCTTAAGAACTGTTCATCTTCTTTTAGCGTCTCAAGTTGCTGCTCATTGATGACAAGCACCGTATCGGATTCACCTTTCATCATTTTTTTGGCTGCTACAGAAAAAACAGCATCAAAAATCGAAATGTTAAATCTCCCAGTTGTTTTTCCGTGGAATGGTTTTTCCGATAGCTTTGATGCTGCTTCTAGAAATGAAATGAAAACTGCTTCCATACGGGAAAGAATTTCAGGCTTTAGTAATTTAGCTTTTCTGGAATACGCATTCAAAAACTTCTTCATTGAAGCTTTGTATGCTTCACCTTCGACAAGCATGGCAAAACCCCGAAGAAGAATTTCTATGTCCTTCATATGAAGATCTGGCTCATGGACGCCCAATAACTTTCTCCATTTCGGAAGAAGATTTAGTTTGTAAAGAAGATCGTAAAAATCTGAATGATACAGGCTGGTCCGTATTTCTTGAGGCGTTAGATTGATCCCACCGGAATTAAGTCTATTGAAGATTTCATAAATCGATGAATCATCTCCTTCAGGAGAATTTTGTTTGATTATGATATTTCTTATGGGGCGAAGATCAAATTGAGTTTTGAAATCGTCGAGAGTGTCGTAATTTAAAGAAGCTAAGTTGTGCGTATTTCCTGAGGAATCATGCGCGAGTTTGAGATTAAATTTAGAAAAATATTCATCATTTTCTAAAATTTCGGGAGGAATCTTTCCATGAACATCAAAAATTTGACGAAGCTCAGCTCTTTTTTCCTCACGAGGAAATCTCTTTTTGATGAAGTAGTAAATGGACATTAATCGTTGCTGGCCATCTATAACCAAAAATTTATTTCGACCTTCTTCGTATAAGAAAATCTGAGGGATAGGCAGTCCAATTAGCAATGATTCAATAAGGCGGGAGGATCTGGTAATATCCCAAACAAAATTTCTTTGAAAACCCGGTATTTTTACGGCTCCGGATTCTATAAACGAAAATAGTGTGAGTATATTAAAGTCATTCGGAGAAGAAGTTATGTCGTATTCACGGATCGGAGCATCCTCCTCTTCAATTTCATTGTCATACCATGTGGGATTTTGGCTCATAAGCTTGCGGGTCTTTCTTGAAAAATATCTATGTTGGAATTAACTAACAGATTGCCTTTAGTCACGCGTATTCGCCGTAGTCTCAAATGATTCCAGTCAATAGAATCAGGAAATAGTCTTTTTTACGATTTCTTCCATGTTTTTTTCGAAAGGCCTTCTAAGCCAGAAATCCACATATCTAAAGCGTGGGAATAGGTCGGAAACGCGCGTAAAAGTGCCGTGGAGCACATGCTGACAAACCAAGGGGGATTTTGGAGGACGCAATAGCGGGCCAATTACAGAGAGGCCGGAGGAGTGGTAATTGGGGCCTAAACGGTATAAAGCGCTTCTAACTTGACCTTCAAGGCCTTTGCTAGAATTAGTATTTCCTTATCCGAAACGCAACGCACCTGGGATTCGATCTTCGCCAGTGTCCCGCGACTCATATCCCAGCCCAAGACGCCGCATTTGGCCGCCAGTTCCTCTTGCGACAGGCCAAGGCGCCTCCGTAGCGCCATAATCTGAGGGCCAACGAGGTTTTGTTTGCCTTTCATTTGCTCCGAAATCGGAGCTTGACCTTAGGCTGCCAAAATATCGAAAATGCTCCGAAAACGGAGCAGGCGGCATATTTCGACAACAATTTTGGTGGCTACCTACTGAGGGGGCTGTAACTCCACGATCTAAAACAAATGACCAAAGAAGTGATCAGCCGGGGAAAGGTAAGACTTGTGTCTCATGAGGACGCACTGACAGCTGTGGATCTTGCCCAGTTCACAGGGTGGAGTGTTTGGTCCATCCATGCCTTTAAACGGAAGGGCTACCTTTTTGAATTTGGGCGTAGGACTTCGGCCAAGCACTTCTTGAATTGGTTGCGGGAGCGGTCCCAAACGGAGGCCCTCAAAAGGCCGACAGCAGAACAAGCGAGGCTGGACCGCATTCGATCAAGGAGACGCTGAGATGCTATTTTTCCCGAAATATCTGCCTTGGGGGGCCTTCGGACACGTTTTAGGTCCAAGATTAAGACACTTTTGGAACTCCCAGGCTGCGGGCTTACCTGACAGCATGTTAATTCAGAGCGGCGTGGCTTACCTGTTGCGCTTTTTCAATCAAGGCATTTTTAAAAAGAACTTGTTTGGAGAGCTTAGGTTAGGAAAATCTCCTGTTTTTGCCCGTATATACTACACTCCGTACTACACTGATTTTGTAAGTGCCTCTCTCTGAGGCAGTTAGTGGGTTGGCTGGGACTTGAACCCAGAACCAATACCTTAAAAGGGTACTGCTCTACCATTGAGCTACCAACCCGATGCTTTCTCTCCGGGTCCGCCCTCTTGGCTGAACCCATAATTGACCCGGTCTTGCCGGAGAGGGGGAAAATAATCCCCTAAAACCCCGCGCTGTCAACGGGTAAGATGACCGCCCCCGCAAATATACCCCCGTCCAACAGCCCCGCTCAACTGATAAAAAAAGGGGCATCCGGCATCTTTTCGCCAAATCGACACCTCACCGTCACACGGGTCCACCAGTTTGCTCCTTGCATGAAAAATCTCCTCCTTTGTTCCGTTGTCCTCGCGGTCCTCTCGTCACGGCTGTCTGCCGACATGGTCGAGGGAATGGCATCCTCCGCCACCCGTTTCTCCGGCACCATTACCGCCATAGAAACCGGGCGCGATTCGATCACCGTCGAGTCCGATGAAAAAATGGTCAAAATGTTTGCCGTGACCGCAGCCCAGAAGAGCCGTTTCCAGGCCGGGGACCGGGTAACCATCAGCTATGTGGACGCCTACTCATGGCCCTTGCAAATCACATCCATTTCCGGGGCCTCGGTTTCCTTGGACAAATAATCCCTTTCATTTCTCCTTGGCGTTTTGCGGCCCCGAAGTGCGGGGCCGTTTTTTTGGGTATTGGCAGCCCCACTCCTGATGCTACCCTGACTCTTCATGTCTTTACGGATGATCCTACTCGTGGCCCTGCTGGCCTGCCCGGGCCCTTCACTTCTCCGGGCCAATGAACAAATCTTCATTAGCGGGGGCCCCGCCCTCCGCTACTTCGAGCGCAACAAGGTCAGCTCCCATGACAAATTCTGGGGCAATTTCATCCACGCCGGTGTCCTGCGCTACAAGGAAATCGCCCCAACCATCCCGTCCGGCGACACCTTCACCTGGCTGGTCTTCCGCCCCGGCTACGAAGCACGCAGCCGGGAAGCCGAATTCGATGTCCCGGCCGAGGTGGAAAACCTCATCCGTCCCACCGGGGCCAAAGTGGTCTGGTTCAACAGCCGCGACGAATTGATCAACTACCTCAACCGCGGCCAGGACCGGGACAAGGTCAAGATCTCGCGCCTGGAGTATTTCGGGCATTCCAACAAGCGCAACTGGATGTTCGATTACAGCAACCGCCTCGACGGGGCCGTGGCCGAACCGTTCTGCCTCCACCTCAGGGATCTCAGAAAAATCAAAAGCTCCAGCTTCGCCCCCGGCGCTTACTCCCAAAGCTGGGGCTGCCATTCCGGTGAGGAATACTCGGCAGCCTGGCTGAAGGCCACCGGGGTCCGCATGGTCGGAGCCATCGGCAAGACCGATTATTCCGGAGGCGGCATCCCCGTCCTTTCCACAGCCGGCGGCTATTGGACCAAATAAAGGACCGAATGAAAACCACCCCCCTCTTTCTCGCCCTCCTCATCGGCATCCTTCCGGCCTCCGCCCAGGAAATGACCGAAACCAAACCGGAAGCCCCCGCGGCACAACCTCCCGCCGAGGCGGTTCCCACACCCGCACCCGCACCCGCCACGGCCACCCCGGCTGCGGACAATCCCGCTCCCTCCGACGAGTTTTCCCAGAAAGTCCTTCCTGCCGAGCCCCCCAAAAAAGCGAAGCCCATTCCGACCAGCCTGGGCGACAAGAGCGGCCCGGTCTGGATCGGCCACCGCTCGGTCGTCGACCGCTACGCCGGCTGGGGCTGGGTCAAAAAAGAAAAGGAATCCTGGAACCAGGCCAAATGGGTCGCCATGGAGGAAACCATCGGCAAATCCGTCGCCCCCGGCCGCAATTACAGCCGCCCCACGCAGGACGACGGCATGACCTATCGTTTGTTTGGCGACTTCGCGGACTACAAGGCCTACGAGCCCAACTACGATGTGTTCATCGACGTCTTCCGCATCCGCGGATGGGAGGCTGTCGGCCGGGAAGAAATCCCGAAGCTATCCCCGCCGCGGGGTTCGACTGGCGGGCCTTCACGCTTTTCCGAGCGCGGCGCCAACATGCGCCGCTGATATTTCAGCTAATACCCAATCAGTTTGGGTAGGCGACACCCAAACTGGGTACGGCCGGGTATCCTTTCCGCCTGATGCGGAGGCCCTGCCTTTGGATTTATCACCGGCCTCAGCCGATGATGCCCAGCCCCTTGAGGATCGAAAGCATGATGGCTGCGGCCATGATCGAACCGATCTGCCCCCCCGTATTGGCCCCCATGGCATGCATGAGCAGGTAGTTGTGCTTGTCCTCCCGCTGGCCCTCGTGCTGCACAATCCTCGCCGCCATGGGATACGCGGAAATCCCGGCCGCCCCGATCAGCGGATTGACCTTCCCCCCGCTCAGGAAACACATGAGTTTGCCCAGCAGGAGGCCGCCCACCGTGTCGACGATGATCGCCACCAAACCCAAACCCAGGATCAGGAGCGTCTGCTCCTTCAGAAAGGCGTGGCCTTCCATCGTTCCTCCGATGGCCAGCCCCAGGAAAAGCGTGCAGACACTGGCAATTTCATTCTCGCTCGCATGCGTCAACCGCTGCACCGCACCCGACGTCTTGAGAAAATTCCCCAGCATGATCATGCCCATCAGCGGCAACCCCTGCGGCGCGATCAACCCGGTCACCCCGGTGACCACCAACGGGAAAAGCACCAGCGCCGTTTTCGAAACCCGGCCCTTGGGATTGGGCATCCGGATCCGCCGCTCTTCCCGAGTCGTCATCAGGCGCATGATCGGCGGCTGCAGGATCGGGACCAGCGACATGTAACTGTACGCCGCCACCGAGGTGGCCGCCAACAGGTGCGGGGCGAACTGCGAGGAAACAAAGATCACCGTCGGACCGTCGCAGGCCCCGATCATCCCGATGGAGACGGCCTCTTTTTTATCGAACCCCGCCCAGAGGGCCAGGCCCACGGTCAGAAAAATACCCAGTTGTCCGGCCGCACCGAAAAGCAGGATCTTGGGATTGGCCAGCAGCGGGGTGAAATCCGTCATCGCCCCGATCCCGATGAAAATCAACAGCGGGAAAAGTTCACTGATGATTCCCGCCTCATACAGGGTTCGCAGGATCCCGTGGTCCTCCATGACCCCGCTCAGCGGCAGGTTGACCAGGAAACATCCGAAGCCGATCGGTACCAGCAACAACGGCTCCACGCCCTTCGCCACACCCAGCCACAACAGCATCCCGGCGCCCGCCAGCATGACCAGGTTCGGCCACATCCCGCCGGCCACCACGCTCCGGAGCCCCTCGGTCAGCGCATAAAAACCGGAAAAAATCGCATCAAGCATACATTCAATCCTTGGGACGGCTGTGCGCCGCATGCTCCGGGAAAAGCCGGACCAGCAGGCGTATAACCAGCGTCAGCAACCAGAGGGTCAACAGGGTCCCCCCCATGCCCACCACCAACAGGGTCAAACCAAAGGTGACATTATCCATGGCAATTCTCACTTCCCGTGCCGTCCATCCCTTGGGGATGGATTCGGTCTCCCCCACCTATGCCGCCAATCCCCCCGATTAACAAGTGGGATCGTGGACGCAGGTTGGCCATCGCGGTGCCCGACAACCTTCCCCCTACTCCACTTTCCACTTCGCGGCATAGGAAAAATCATAGCCGTTCCCGTCCGGCATGGGGCTGAAAACAATCCGGTAGCGGCCCGGCTTCGGAGGACTGAGACGGCATCCGCCCTTCCCTTCCGAAACCACCTTGTGGGTCGCCACAACCTCCGGCAATTGGAAGAACCCGTTGCTCATCAAATAAATATTCAACCCGCCCGACCGCCGTTCCTTCAATTCGTAGTCGACCCGGACCGATTTCCCCCCACCCAGGTTGCAATTGTCCATCCCGAAGCTGTAACCGCTGGACGAACTGGAAAATCCCCCGCCCCCGACATGCTTGGAGAC
>Ga0075012_10002206_pt1 | contig 19301 bp, 16 predicted proteins | sample All_14_2_FD_71474 | JGI IMG/M metagenome (GOLD analysis project Ga0075012, IMG submission 71474) | Freshwater microbial communities in response to fracking from Pennsylvania, USA - Allegheny Zone_MetaG_DW_15 | ecosystem: Environmental > Aquatic > Deep subsurface > Groundwater > Drilled... | reverse complement strand
ACGTCGGGGCGACAGGATTTGAACCTGCGACTTCCCGCTCCCAAAGCGGGCGCTCTACCAAGCTGAGCTACGCCCCGGGCGGGATCTCACGCGCTGTGCGACAGACGGCCCACAGAAGTCTAGCTGACGCGCGGGCCGGCGTTGCGGGGTGCCGTCGATCTCCCCGGCGTAGGAACTCCCCGCACGGTAGGACGATTCGCCCGGCATCCGTCCTGCGCCGGCGATTTCTCCTACTTTCCGGAGGCGCCTCGGGGGTGCGGGTGCGAGGACGGGTCGCGGTGCCCTATAGACTGTCGGATGCTGCGGCTCCGGCCGTTGCGGGGGCGTAGCTCAATGGTAGAGTGCCAGTCTTCCAAACTGGTTGTGCGGGTTCGATTCCCGTCGCCCCCTCCAATGGCCCGATGTGCCGCCCCAGGCGGTGCAGCGGGCCATTCGCGTGGGTGCCGTAGGGACCGATCCGCCACGGGTGGGCCCACGCCGCCGGAGGCTCCGCGCGGCGCGGAGCGGCGTGTGGAGTGGCGGTGGGGACGATTCCCGTCGCCTGTTCCACACGCTTCGCCCCGAACTGCGGGGCGTAATGTCACCGCTTCGAGGCGTGCCATGCGCTTATGAACGAACGCGGCGCCGGCGGGCGCATCCGCCACCTTCCGGTGAGACGTAACGGCTAGTGCGAATGCCGATGATGCGCGTCGGGATAGTGCTCGTGGGTGTGTGTTAGCGCCTCATGCGCATGCTCGTGACGGTGCCACGCCCCTGCCAGCGCCATCGAGCCGTCGCGATGCTCGTGTTGGTGGTGTTCATCGTGAGTGTGCCAGTGGTCGTGGGTAGGTGCGTCATGCGTGTGCTCGTGCTCGTGCCGTTCTGTGAGGTGGACCCACACCCCGAAAGCCATCAGGACAGCGGCAATAGCGAGCGGCCATGTGACCGGTTCTCCGAGGAGAACGGCGATGATCGCACCGAAGAACGGAGCAACCGAGAAGTAGGCGCCCGCCCGCGCCGTACCGATGTGACGCATTCCCACAATGAACAGAGCGAGGGAGACGCCGTATGCGAAGAGCCCGATGACCATTGCCCCTGCGACCACCCACGCATTCGGGAGCACCGCGCCGATCAGGAACGCGAGGACGAGGTTCACTGGCCCGGCAACTGCGCCCTTCACGGCCGCAAGCCACGTCGCATCGTTCAGCGCAACCTTTCGCGTGAGGTTATTGTCCAGCCCCCAACACAGGCACGCGCCGAGGATCGCAAGCGCGGGCCATGGCGATCCGAAGCTCGCCCCGGTGGGGATACTCAGCACCACTGCGCCAGCAACGATAGCCACCATGCCGAGAGCGATGCGCCGGTCGAAATTCTCGCGAAAGACGAGCCATGCCAGGACGGCAGTGAAGACGGCTTCCGCGTTGAGGAGCAGAGACGCACCGGAAGCGGGCATGTTCGCGAGCCCGGCCATAAGGAGGACCGGCGCGATGAGGCCGCCGAAGAACACGGCGCCGATGAGGGGCAGGGCCTCACTGCGTTGGATGCGGACTCGCGGGGCGCGGCGAACGAGGCGCCATGTCATGAGTCCTAGCCCGGAGCCCGTGTAGAGGAGCCCGGCGAGGAGCCAAGGGCTCACGTCACCGAGGAGCATCTTCGCGAAGGGTGTTCCTGCACCGAACAGGATGGCGGATGCGAGGGCCGCTTGAACGCCGACGTGCTTCAGGCTCGTCATACACCCAGTATTGCCCGCGTGACCGAGGGCCAGGTTGCAGCAGCAAGGGGTCAGCAGCCCCGTCATTGGCGCGATACCGAGCCCGCGCGTGCCTCAGTGGGCCACACGCGCCCGAGCCCTACTCCCCTGCGTCCCGGGCCTCGCGGTGCGCGACGATGTGCTCGCGGTAGACCTCGGCGTTGCGCAGGATGCCGCGCTTCTCCTCATCCGTCAGCTCCCGGCGTACCTTCGCGGGAACCCCGGCGACCATCGATCCCGGCGGCACGATCGTCCCACCCAGCACGAGCGCTCCCCCGGCCACGAGGGATCCGGCACCGATGACGGCTCCGGAGAGAATCACGGATCCCATCCCGATGAGGCATCCGTCTTCGACGGTGCAGCCGTGGACCACAGCGTTGTGACCGACCGAGACGTTCTCACCGATCACGACGGGGCTGTCGGCATCCACATGCACCGAAACGTTGTCTTGCAGGTTCGACCCGACGCCGACCGTGATCGAGGCGCTGTCGCCGCGAAGCACAGCGTTGTACCAGACGCTCGAGTCGGGTCCGAGACGCACGTCGCCGATCACGCGCGCGCCTGTCGCAAGAAAAGCAGACCCGTCGATCTGAGGGGTCAGCCCGGCGATGGAAAGAACGGATGCAGCGTCGGAACTCATGCCTCGACAGTAGGGCAGCGGCACGTGACGGAGCTAGGCGAGATGCGTCACACGGCCACCGAGCAGGGTCGCGCGAACGTCCATCGATCGCAGTCCCGATTCGGATGCGGTCATGGGGTCTTCCCCGCACAGGACCAGGTCTGCGACGGCACCCGGTTCGATGCGACCGGGAGCCGTGGATCCGCCGCGGGTCGACGCAGCCAGCGCGACACGTGCATCAACGGCCTGCTCGACCTGCCACGGTGACCGTCCATCGCGGGTGCGATAGATCGCCGATGCCATCGCCGCCCACGGATCGAGCTGCGCTACCGGCGCATCAGAACCGAACAGCAGATTCGCTCCAGCGTCCACCAGCGCGCGCAAAGGGTACGGCCTGGCGATTTGGGCAGACCAGATCGTGTCAGAGAGGTCCCGATCATCGAGCGCATGCTCCGGCTGGACGCTCGCCCCGACACCGAGACGAGCAAAACGCGGGATGTCGACGGCCGATACCAGCTGCGCATGCTCGATCGTTCCGGTCGCGCCGGTCGCTGCGAAGGAGTCGAGCGCATGGGTGTTCGCCAGATCACCGATGGCGTGAATCGCGCACGAGATTCCGTGAGCCGCAGCATCCGTCATGAGTGCGACCAGCTCCGCCCGCGGGATGGTCAGGACCCCGTGATTGTGCGGATCATCGGGATACGGATGCGAACACGCGGCCGTGCGGGTTCCCAGCGAGCCGTCAGTGATGACCTTCAGCGGCCCGACCGTGATCAGCTCGCTCAGCCGGTCACCGGTCTGCCACCCCGTGTCGACAAGCCGACCGAGCTGAGACGGATACGTTCCGAACTCGACGCGTAGCGCGTCGAAGCCCGCCGCGACGCGGCGGGACCAGGCATCCGCGTTCCACGCCATGTCGAGGTCGACGATCCCAACGACACCACGGGATGCGGCGTGTCGTGCGAGGTCGGCGACTGCGTCGTCGGCGTCATCGGGGCTCGCAGCCGCCAGCCGACGAGTGATCTCAAAGGCCGGCTCCTCCCGAAGCATCCCCGATGCGTCCGGAGGCGTGATCTGCTCGCGCGCAAAGGCGGCAGAGTTCAGCCAGACGCTATGAAGGTCCGCGTTGATCAGATAGGTCGGTACAGCGCCGGTGGCCGCATCCAGCATCTCGAGCGTCGGTTCGTCAGGCCAGAAGGCATCACGAAAACCCGCACCGACACGGATGCCGCGACCGAGGAACGGGGCGCTCGACATGATGTGCGCAGCATGCAGCGCTGATTCGGCGGCACCGAGCGGCTCACGCTGTCGGGTGAGAGCGGCGGACACCGTGTGCACGTGGTGGTCCCACAGACCCGGGATGAGCCACGCACCGTCTGCCTGCAACACCTCGCCGACAGGACGAACAGCACCGGTGGGGGCAAGATCGGCGATGCGGCCGCCTTCGATGAACACGTCGTACGCACCGTCGACGGGCAAGAGCTCACTTCCCGGTCCCGTGATCCGCACGCCGACAATGGTCGACACCGTCGCGCCGAGGGCTCTCATGCGCGGGCGTCGTTCGCGCGGCGCATCTCCGCGGCAAGCGTCGGATTGTGATGCGGGCCGTCGTGCTCAAGCTCACGGATGACGTGGTCAACGACTTCGACGGGACGGTTCTGGCTGAGCTTTCGCTTGGCCGTCACCGACGTCGGTGTGAGGCGAAATCCGACGGTGCCGCGCTCGAGCCGCTCGACGAAGTCGGCATCGTTCGGGCGCTCCCACAGCAGCCGAGGGTCGGGCATCGGGGACTCGAAACGCGCAACCAAGCGATCGAGCACGCGCAGGTTCTCCTCCGTGGACAGCAGCTCGGGTACGCCCCGCAGGTGAACTGTCACGAAGTTCCACGTGGGCACACTGGGGCGATCGCCGTACCAGCCGGGCGAGATGTACCCGTGTGGCCCCTGGAAGATGACCAACAGCTCACGTTCTCCGAGCCCCAGGATCAGGTCATCGGGCTTGCCGACGTGACCGACGAGGGTGAGGTCGTCACTCGTGTCATCCAGAAGCACTGCATAGTGCGAGGCGACGAGACCGTCATCCGTCGAACTGACCAGGGTCGCCCACGGATTCTGATCGACGACCCGCCGCAACTCGCCAACATCGGTCATGGCGAAGCTCGGGTTCTGGCGCATGCGTTCAGCCTAAGGCGGCAGGATCCATCGTCACGCCTGGCACCGGGGGCACCAGTACAGCTTCCGCGACGCAGCCTCTTCGACGATGATTGCGGTGCCGCAGACGCGGCACGGCAGCCCGGCGCGGTGGTAGACCCAGTGACGGTCGTCTCGGTGTGCCATGGCGCGGCGGTACGCGTCGGCATCCAGGTCGTCCATCGTCATCATCTGGCCGGTCTCGACGCCGATCTGCAGCAGTCGCGTCCAGTCACGCCACAGCGACCTCACCGTCTCCTCCGGCACATCACGCCCCGGAGTGTGCGGGTTCAACCGCGCACGGAACAAGAGTTCGGCCCGATAGACGTTGCCGATTCCGCTGACGACCGACTGGTCCATCAGCAGCAGTCCGATCGGTGTCGGCGCCCGCCGCACCCGCGCAGTGAACCGCTCTTCCCCCTCGGCGAGGTCGTCGACGAGGGGATCCGGCCCGAGCTTGGCAATCGATGCGGCAACCTCGTCCGGCGTCTGGAGCTCACACGCCGTCGGGCCCCGCAGATCAGCGCATGTCTCGTCGGTCAGGAGCCGCAGCCGAACTTGACCGACCACGGGCGGTGGCCACTGGCCCTCCTCGTCGGGCAGACCTGTCGTCTGCTCCGACATTCGCACGTGAACGCGGGCGCGACGGGGTGCCCCGATCGAGGTGAGTGAGTTCTCGCCCGCGGCATCCATGATCGGCTCGTCGATCACCGTGCCGCGCTGGTTGGTCTGCCCCATCCGGCCGTTGGCCGCCGCGATCGTCGGGTCGGCGTCGATCACGCCCGCGAAGTCCCACGCACCGTACATACCGAGGTGCACACGCAGGCACAGATCTCCATCGAAGCGCAGGAACATCTGCTTGCCGACGGCACGGGCCTCGAGCATCTCTCGTCCAGCGAGCGCAGCGGCACCCTCGGCGAAGCGGCCCTGCGGACTGGATGCGTCAACCACACGACCGACGAAGTTCCGCGCGAACTGTCGGGCGATCCGGTGAACGGAATGACCCTCGGGCATCAACCAGCTTCTGGGTCGAACGAGTCCGTCGCCGCGGTGTTCGCCACATCACGCGGGTCAGGCAGCAGGGACCCGTCGGCCTCGTACGCCGCGATCTGGCCGATCCGGCGCACGTGACGCTCCTCGTTCGAGAATGGCGTCTCGATGAACCGGTCGATAAAGGTCACGACCTCGTCGAAAGAGTGCTGGCGGGCTCCGATGGCGATGACGTTCGCATCGTTGTGCTGCCGGGCGAGTTCCGCGGTTGCGATGCTCCAGACGAGGGCGGCACGGATGCCACGCACCTTGTTCGCGGCGATCTGCTCACCGTTGCCCGATCCTCCGAACACGATCCCGAGAGCTTCGACTCCCGCGCTCTGATCGGCGACGACGCCAAGAGCGGCACGGATGCAAAATGATGGGTAGTCGTCGACGGCGTCGTACTCGATCGGACCGTGGTCGATGACCTCATGACCCTGCTCGGCCAGATGGTGCTGAAGTTGCGTGGAGAACTCCATGCCGGCGTGGTCGGTGGCGATATGGATGCGCATGGCTCCCATCCTAGGGAAGCGCCGGTGAGCGACGGGGACCGATATTGGCCGATATGATGTTTTCATCATGCCATTGAATGACGCTCAACGGCCGCTCTACGAAGTCAAGGCCAACCTGTTCAAGGGGCTCGCGCATCCGTTCCGCATCCGCATCCTTGAACTTTTGTCTTCGAGCCCAGAAGTGAGCGTGGCCGATCTGCAAGCTGAGACGGCGCTCGAGGCCTCGCACCTGTCGCAACATCTGGCGGTGCTCCGCCGCCATCGCCTCGTGCAGTCGGAGCGCCGAGGCAGCCACGTGTTCTACCGACTTGCCGATCCCCGCGTCGCCGACCTGCTCGCTGTCGCACGGGCGCTGCTCCTGAGCATGCTGGAAGCCGACAGTGCTCAGTTGGCGCACGTTGACACCCTGCCCTCGTTCGGCACGGTAGCGCCATGAGCCGTGCAGGACGCTCGGCCCGGTCGCTCGCACGATCGGCGCGAGCGCTCTTACCGAGCCTCCAGGACTATCGCCGACTGCCACGCACCTGGCGGGGCGACCTCGTTGCCGGGGTCACGGTCGGAATCGTCGCGCTGCCACTGGCGCTCGGGTTCGGCGTCAGCTCTGGCTTGTCTGCGGAGGCGGGGCTGGTCACGGCGATCGTCGCGGGCATCCTGGCGGCGGTGTTCGGCGGGTCAAATGTGCAGGTGTCGGGGCCGACCGGAGCGATGGTCGTCGTTCTGGTTCCCATCGTCGCAACCCATGGTGCCGGCGCCGTCGTCGCTGTCACGGCGATCGCCGGCGTCATCGTTATCGCTGCGGGCGCTCTACGGCTCGGTCGCGCCGTTTCGTTCATCCCCTGGCCTGTCATCGAAGGGTTCACCCTGGGGATCGCAGTCATCATCTTCCTTCAGCAGGTCCCGCTTCTCACGTCACCGCATGCCGTGCACGCCGGCGAACACTCGTCGAACGCGATCATCGCCGCCGTCCAATCGATCGCAGATGCCGACTGGTCGTATGTTCCGTGGTCTCTGGTGGCCGCCGCGGTCGTTGCAGTCATCATGCTGATCGCGCCTCGGATTCACCGCGCCCTTCCCGGTTCCCTGATCGGTATCGCCGTCGTGACGGTGCTTGCCCTGATCGTCGCTACGCCGCTAGCGACGATTGGCGCCCTTCCCTCGAGCCTGCCGGCGCCATCCTTGCCCTCACTCGACCCGGCCGTCATCGGTCAGCTGCTGCTGCCCGCCCTGACCGTGGCGGCACTTGCGGCCATCGAGTCGCTGCTTTCGGCTCGGGTGGCGGCGTCGCTTGCCGACACCGGACCCTATGACCCTGATCGCGAACTCGTCGGCCAGGGCATCGCCTCACTCGGTTCCGCACTTTTCGGGGGGATGCCTGCCACCGGCGCCATCGCGAGAACGGCCGTGAACGTGCGTTCAGGTGGGCGCACACGCGTTGCCGCGATCACGCACGCGCTCGTCCTGCTGCTCGTTGTCATGGTGATCTCCCAGCCCGTCGGCGCGATCCCGCTCGCTGCTCTCGCAGGGGTGCTGATGATGACGGCTGTCCGGATGGTGCATGCCTCGACGGTGCGAGCGATCATGACCTCGACACGCGCGGATGCCATCGCCTTCGTCATCACCGCGCTCGTGACGGTGTCGTTCGATCTCATCGTTGCTGTCATCATCGGCGTTCTGTTCGCAGGAGTCATCGCGGTGCGCAGCCTCTCGCGTCAGACCGGCGTGCGCCGCGAACCCATCACCGGACCAGCTGTCGACGGGGATGAACGGATCGCGATCATCGCCATCGACGGGCCCCTCTTCTTCGCCTCCGCCGACCGCGTATTCGAGCAGGTGGCGTCTCTCACCGATGTCTCGGTCGTCGTGCTCCGGATGTCTCAACTCGAGCTGGTGGATGCCACGGGTGCTCGGATGCTGGCCGACATCATCCAGTCGCTCGAGCGACGCGGCATCACGGTGTTGATCAAGGGGGTGCAGCCGCTTCACGACGGTCTGTTCCGGCGAGTCGGGGTCTTGGATTCCCTGCGCCACCAGAATCACCTCTTCGCTGACCTGCCCGCAGCGATAACCCACGCCCGCAGTCACATCGCGCGAGAACTCGCGGCGTAGGCTTGGGGGTTGTCGCGCCCACAACGCGCGAGGCCGTGTCGCGGCATCCCTGAACCCTCACACACTTGGGAGCATCCGAAAGTGCCTGGAGAAAACCTCACCCGCATCGAAGCGCAGGAACGTCGCGGCGTCCTTGACACGCAGTCCTATGAGGTCGAGCTCGATCTGACCACCGGCCCGGAGGTGTTCCGCTCCACCTCAACGGTGCGGTTCACCGCAACCGAAGGCGCGTCGACATTCATCGACCTGATCGCGCGGAGCGTCCACTCGATCACTCTCAACGGGCGCAGCATTCCGGCATCCGCGTTCGCGGAGTCCCGGATCGCGCTCGATGAGCTGGCCCTTGAGAACGAGCTCGTCGTCGTCGCCGACTGCGAGTACACGAACACCGGTGAGGGTCTGCACCGATTCGTCGACCCGGTCGACGGCGAGGTCTATCTCTACACGCAGTTCGAAGTGCCCGACTCCCGGCGGGTCTTCGCCGTGTTCGAGCAGCCCGATCTGAAGGCGACGTTCCAGTTCACGGTGACCGCTCCCGCGTCGTGGAAGGTGATCTCCAACTCCCCCACCCCCGACCCCGTACCCAGCGGCGAGGGCGTCGCAACGTGGGAGTTCGAGCCGACCCCACGCATCTCGTCGTACATCACCGCTCTGATCGCGGGGCCCTACGAGTCGACGTTCTCGGAGTTGACGAGTGCGTCGGGCCGTGTCATCCCGCTCGGGATCTTCGCCCGCAAGAGCCTGTGGCAATACCTCGACGCCGACTACATCTTTGAGAAGACTCGCCAGGGCTTCGCCTACTACGAAGACAAGTTCGACTACCCGTATCCGTTCGCGAAGTACGACCAGCTGTTCGTCCCCGAGTTCAACGCCGGGGCCATGGAGAACGCGGGAGCCGTCACTTTCACCGAGGTCTACGTGTTCCGCAGCAAGGTGACGGATGCCGTCAAGGAGCGGCGCGTCGTCACGATCCTGCACGAGCTTGCCCACATGTGGTTCGGTGACCTCGTCACCATGAAGTGGTGGAACGATCTGTGGCTCAACGAGTCGTTCGCGGAGTGGGCCTCCACGATCGCAACGGCCGAGGCCACCGAGTGGACCGAGGCGTGGACGACCTTCAACGCGATGGAGAAGACCTGGGCCTACCGCCAGGACCAGCTCCCCTCGACGCACCCCGTCGTCGCGGAGATTCGCGACCTCGAAGACGTTCAGGTGAACTTCGACGGCATCACCTACGCCAAGGGCGGCTCGGTGCTCAAGCAGCTGGCCGCCTGGGTCGGGATCGACGAGTTCTTCGCCGGGGTGGGCGCCTACTTCCGTAAGCACGAATACGGCAACACGGAACTTCGCGACCTGCTGACCGAGCTGGAGACGACCAGCGGGCGCGAGCTGACCGAGTGGTCGAGGAAGTGGCTCGAGACCGCGGGCGTCAACACCCTCTCCCCCGCGATCGCAGAAGCCGCGGACGGCACGATCTCAGCGTTCAAGATCGTCCAGACCGCCCCGTCTGACTACCCGACCATCCGCCCCCATCGACTCGGCGTCGGCTTCTACGACCTCCAGAACGGTGAGCTCGTGCGCACCCGCTTCACGGAGTTGGATGTCGATGGCGACCTCACTGACGTCCCCGAACTCGTGGGCCTCGCCCGACCCGATCTGGTGCTCCTGAACGACCACGATCTCGCGTACGCGAAGATCCGTCTCGACGAGCGCTCCCTGCAGACGGCGATCGACCATCTCTCGAAGATCTCCGACCCCCTCGCCAGGTCGCTGGTGTGGGGCGCCGCGTGGGATCAGACGCGGGATGCCGAGGCCTCGGCATCCGACTACATCGACCTGGTCCTCGGCAACATAGCCTCCGAGACCGAGTCGACCACCGTGCGAACGACTCTCGCGCAGCTTCAGCTGGCGGCAAACTCCTACGTGACCCCCGACAAGCGCGACACGTCGCGTCAGAAGGTGGCCGACGGGCTGTGGGCCCTTGCTCAGGCAGCGGATGCCGGCAGCGACAGCCAACTGCAGTTCGTCACAGCATTTGCGAGCGCCGCAGCCACTCCCGAACACTGGGAGACAGTGCGAGCCCTGCGTGCTGGCGAGATCAGCCTCGACGGGCTCACCATTGACACTGACCTGTCATGGCAGCTGTTGGTATCGCTGGCCGCAGGCGGGGTCATCACCGAGGGCGTCATCGACGAAGCGCTGGCTGCAGACAACACGGCCAAGGGCGCCGAGTTCGCGGCCCAGGCCAAGGCTGCACTGCCGACCCCCGAAGCGAAGAGCGCTGCGTGGTCGTCGTTGGTCGACTCCGATCGCCTGCCCAATACGCTCGTACGCGCCGCGGGTCTCGGCTTCACGCACCCCGCCGGTGTGCTGCTTCTCGATGAGTTCGTGGACCAGTACTTCGCGATGCTGCTTCCCGTCTGGGAATCACGCACCTACAAGATCGCCGAGTACCTTGTGCTCGGCCTGTACCCCGCGCCCTTGGCGAACGCGAAGCTTCGCGATGCGACACGCGCATGGCTCACCGCCAACGCGGAAGCGCCGGCGGCACTGCGCAGACTCGTGGCGGAGAACCTCGCCGGGGTCGAGCGTGCCTTGGCGGTCCAGGAACGGGACGCGAGCTAAGCCACAGTGGCACCACCTGCGCCCCGAGTGATCCGGCATCGCTCGGGGCGCAGGTTCTAGGATTCGTCTGATGCACAGATTCGATACGGCCCCCGCCGCAGATACGAGCCTCTGGGATGGCTTTCTGGGGCTGCTCGGCGAGATCGGCGGCACGCTTCTGCAGATCGTCATCGTCCTCGCGAGCGCCGTGGTGGTCGTCTGGGTGCTGCGCCTGATCATCCGGCGCGTCGTTCGTCGGGTCGTCGAAGGCGCCAAGTCTCGTGCTCGCGTTGACGATACGCAGGCACTCGAGCGGTCGCCGCTGGCCTCGGTGCGCCTCGTCCAGCGCACCCGCACCCTCGGATCCATCCTGCAGAACATCGTCAACGTGACGGTGGTGATCGTCGCGATTCTGCTGATCATCCTCATCCTTGCCGGTCCGCAGGTGATGGGCTCGTTCACGCTGCTCAGCGCAGCCATCGGCGCAGGTCTCGGCTTCGGCGCGCAGAACATCGTCAAGGATGTGCTCAACGGGATCTTCATCGTCGCCGAAGACCAGGTCGGTATCGGCGACGTCGCGGACCTCGGACCTGCTACCGGCGTCATCGAATACGTGAGCGTCCGCATCACCCAGGTCCGTGACGTCAACGGAACCCTGTGGTTCGTGCGAAACGGCGAGATCACCCGCATTGGAAACATGTCGCAGGGGTGGTCGCGCGCGATCATCGACCTTGCCGTTCCCGTCGATGCCGACGTGGACGAGGTGGAACAGGCGATGCTGGATGCCGCCCGCGCTCTTGCACAGGAGCCGAAGTGGCGCAGCCGCATCATCGAGGACCCCGAGGTGTGGGGGCTCGAGTCGGTGTCGGGAGACGCGCTGGTCATCCGCATCGTGGTCAAAACGAGGGCCGGAGCGAAGGATGACGTCGCGCGCGAACTGCGCATGAGACTCAAGCGCGCGATCGACGACCTGGGCCTCACCCTGCCGCAGATGAACTCGATCATGCTGTCGGGTCTTGAGACTGCCGGCCGGGTGCGCGGCGCCAACCCGCCCCGAACCAAACCGACCCCGGTCGCGCATCATGGTGTCCCGGATCGGCCCGTCTGGCGCGCCAAGCGAACGGGCAAGAAGACGGATGCCGACTCTGAAGCATCCGAGGAAGCAGAGAAGTGAGCACGCCCGAGCAGCAGTCGTTCTACGAGGCGGTGGGCGGACACGAGACGTTCGTGCGTATCGTCGACGGCTTCTACCGCGGGGTCGCGGAGGACCCCGTGTTGCGACCCATGTACCCCGAAGAGGATCTCGGGCCGGCGAAGGAGCGTCTGCTGATGTTCCTCGAGCAATACTGGGGCGGACCGACGACCTACAGTCAGCAGCGCGGTCACCCCCGCCTGCGAATGCGGCACGCGCCGTTTCACGTCAATCCCGACGCGCGCGACAGATGGCTCGCACACATGCGCGCTGCCGTCGACGAGGTCGGATTGTCGCCCCTGCACGAAGAACTCCTCTGGGACTACCTCAGTCGGGCCGCGCATGCCATGGTGAACACCTTCGAGCGAACCGAGATCGGGCCGGGGGCGGGCGCTCGCACAGATATCCCGCTGACGTCCGAGAACTGACGCGCACGACCACAGACGTACACGACAAGGGAGTCGCATGACCGAAGCATCCGTTCACCGCACCGACGTCCTCGTGATCGGATGGGGCTTGGCTGGCCTTGTCGCCGCCGCGGAGGCAGCCGCGGCCGGCAAGCGCGTCACAGTCCTCGACCAGGAGCCGCGCACGAACCTCGGCGGACAGGCGTGGTGGTCGTTTGGTGGACTGTTCTTCGTCGATTCGCCCGAGCAGCGGCGAATGGGAATCCGCGACAGCCTCGAACTGGCACGACAGGACTGGTTCGGCACGGCGGGGTTCGACCGCCCCGAGGATGCCTGGCCCCGCCGCTGGGCCGAGGCCTACCTCGAGTTCGCCGCGGGTGAGAAGCGCAGTTGGCTCCGCCAACGCGGCGTTGGCTTCTTCCCGGTCGTCGGGTGGGCGGAGCGCGGCGGCTACACCGCCGGGGGCCCCGGGAACTCCGTGCCCCGCTTCCACATCACGGGGGGTACCGGCCCCGGGCTTGTCACACCCTTCCAAGCGGCACTCGAGGATGCCGAGCGGGCCAGGATGCTGACAGCGCTCCCACGGCACCGCGTGACCTCGCTCACGGTGCGAGACGGTGCCGTGACGGGCGCTGCCGGCGATGTTCTCGCGCCCTCCAGCGCCGCCCGTGGCGTGGTAACGTCACGCGATATCGTCGGGCGGTTCGAGATCGAGGCTGGCGCGACAGTCGTCGCATCCGGAGGGATCGGCGGCAACCACGACCTGGTGCGCAGGTGGTGGCCCGAGCGACTGGGAACGGCCCCCACAGACATGGTCACGGGAGTTCCTGCATATGTCGACGGCTCCATGCTCGGTGTCACCGAGGCCGCCGGCGCAAACCTCATCAACCGCGACCGCATGTGGCACTACGTCGAGGGCATCCAGAACTGGGACCCGATCTGGCCGCTGCACGGCATCCGGATCCTGCCCGGTCCGTCCTCGATCTGGCTCGATGCCACCGGCGCGCGCCTTCCCGTGCCGTTGTTCCCCGGCTTCGATACGCTCGGCACCCTCGCACACCTCCGCGCGACCGGCCACGACCATTCCTGGTTCGTGCTGTCGCAGCGGATCGTCGAGAAAGAGTTCACGCTCTCAGGCAGCGAACAAAACCCCGACCTCACCGCCAAGGACGTGCGACTGCTGCTGCGCTCGCGGCTCGGGAAGGGCGCTGCCGGTCCCGTCCAAGCCTTTCTCGACCATGGCGCCGACTTCGTGATCCGAGACGACCTCGACAGCCTCATCGACGGCATGCGGGCGCTCCCCGGCGGCGAGGCTCTGGATGCCGACCGCGTCCGCTTCGAGGTCGAAGCTCGTGACCGTGAGATGGGCAACGACTTCACGAAAGACGCCCAGGTCGCGATGCTGCGCTCGGCTCGCGCCTACCGCGGTGACAGGCTCGTCCGCACGGCTGCCCCGCATCGCATCACCGACCCCGCTGCAGGACCTCTGATCGCTGTCAAGCTGCACGTGTTGACGCGCAAGTCGCTCGGCGGCATCGAGACCGACCTCTCCGGGCGGGTTCTCGGACCCAGCGGCGAGCCGATCGCGGGCTTGTTCGCCGCAGGCGAGGCCAGCGGGTTCGGCGGCGGAGGCGTGCACGGTTATCGCGCGCTCGAAGGGACCTTCGTCGGAGGATGCCTGTTCTCCGGTCGGGCAGCAGGGCGAGGAGCCGTCGCGACGCTCTGATCGGGCGTCCGAACGGCGCGGATCAGGTCAGTCCGCCGTCAACCGAGCGACCGTAGGCTGACGGTTCGTCGCGGACCATGACCGGCGTGTCGCGGTTGAGGCTCTCGCCGCGGAAGAACGACTTCGCGCGCGGGAAGAGGAACCACAGGAACATCAGCAATACGCCGAACGCGAGTGCGCCGACGCCGAGAACGAACGTGCCGCCGACACCGAAGAGCACCGTATAGCCGTAATAGACGTCGTACATGTCGATGGCCGACTGGACGAATGCGTAGGTCAGCATCAGCGCACCGAGCAACGGGAACAGGAACTTGTAGAAGAAGTTCCGCCGTGAGGTGAACAGCTCCCGACGGAAGTACCAGACACAGGCGTAGCCCGTGATCCCGTAGTAGAACGCGATGGCGAGCCCGAGCGAGAGGATCGAGTCCTGCAGGATGTTGTCGCTGATGAGCGTCATCCCGACGTAGTAGACAACGGCGACGATCCCCATGACCAGGGTCGAAAACGACGGCGTCCGAAAGCGCGGATGCACTGTCGCGAACCTCTTGGGGAGCGCGCGGTAGGCCGCCATCGCGAGAGTGCCGCGAGCTGTCGGAAGGATCGTCGTCTGCGTCGACGAGATCGCCGAGACCATGACCGCGACGACCAGCACCCACCCGAGCGGGCCGAGAAGGCCATCCTTGATCGCGATGAAGAAGTCGTCGGCGTTGGCTTCGTTGCCGAGGCCCGTCGGTCCATCGCCGAGCCCGGCATACATCATCGCCGCGATCGTCACCGCAACGTAGGTGAACAGCAGGATGACGGTCGTGAGCAGTGCGGCGCGTCCGGGGATTCGCCGGGGATCCTTCGTCTCTTCATTGAGCGCCAGCGTCGTGTCCCAGCCCCAGTAGATGAACAGGGCGAGCAGGATTGCCTGCACGAAGCCGCTCCAGTCGCCGATCGCGAACGGGTTCAGCCAGGACCACTCGAACGGAGTCGGATCGGGTGCGCTGCCTGAGAAGAAGTGCCAGAGGGCCGCGACGATGAAGATCGCGAGTGCAAGATACTGCAGGCCGAGCAGGATGTTCTGCACCCTCTCGCCGATCTCGACACCGCGCCAGCTGACCCACGTCATCGCGACGATGAAGACGACGCCCGTCGCGGTGACCAGCAGCGCATTGTCGGCAAGGAGAGCGTCCTGGGGGCTTCCGACGATGCCGTCGACAAGCGCCCAGAGGTAGATACCGCTGATCTGGGCGAGGTTTGCCAGCACGACCATCCCGGCCACGGCGACTCCCCAGCCGCCCATCCATCCCACCCACGGGCCGAAGGCCTTTGTTCCCCAGGTGAACGTGGTCCCGCAGTCGGGAATCTCGCGGTTGAGTTCCCGGTACGCGTAGGCGATGAAGAGCATCGGCACGAACGCCAGGACGAAGATGATCGGCGCCTGCGCACCCACCGCGATGACGATGAACCCGAGCGTTGCAACCAGCGAGTACACCGGCGCCGTCGATGCCAACCCGATGACGGTCGATCCCCACAAGCCCAGCGTGCCGGCTGCCAACCCCTTGCCCTCGGGTGCCGTGAAGGTAATCGGTGCAGTCGCGATTCCGTCACCGTAGGGGTACGGCGATTTCGCGGTCAAGCATCCGATGTCGGCGGCGTTCAACCGCTCGCGGGTCCGGCACCCATGTTGCGGGCATTCACCGCCGGTCTGCGCACCAGAACGTGCCCGCGGCGAAGCGACAACCGTAGCCATGCGCCGGACTCACGTATCGGCACGGCTTCGACATCCTGCCCCAGAAAGCCGAGCACCTGAGCGACGAAACCAACACCCCGCGGTATACCGCCGAGAGAGCCATCCGGCGCCCCCCACACCGCTGCACGAATCTGACGCACCACATCCTCGCCGGCGTCCGTCGGGACAGTGGTCGCGACTTCCTCCATACCGCGACGAGCAGCCCCCACAAGGTCGGACGATGCGATCTCAGCGCTCACTGTCCAGCCCGACACCGGCGGGGAGATACCGGCCCAGGCCGCGCGCACGCCCGCGTCGGGCAGCTCGACTGTTGCGCCGTGCGCCCGCAGAGATGCGCCGTCGACGACGAGGTCGCACGCGAGTTCCGGGTCGGCGGCGAGAACGCGAACTCCAAGGATGGTCGGCGCCGTATCCAGGATGCCGCGCGGCGCGATCGGTGCGCAGGTCATGACGAGGATGCCGCTGCTTGCCCGCAACCGCACAGCACCGTCTCCAACGCGCGCTGCGCGCGAGGCGAAGGTCTGCGCGTCCACGGCGGTCGCGGCATCGGCGAGATTCAGGGGCGTCGGCATCCGACCTAAACTACCAAGCGGAACACGAGCCGCGTTCGCGGCCACACCAGCACCCCTGGGAGACCCGATGACCAACGACGCCCCGAACCCTCACGGCGAGGTCGTGGAAGCTGATCCGGTCGCCTCGCTTCTGGCCGTTCTCACGCTTTCTTCCAACGGGGCACGAACGACCGAGGACATCTTCACCGGCGTTTCCCAATCCATGCCCCTCGGGCGGGTGTACGGCGGCCAGGTACTCGCGCAGTCGATCGTGGCGGCATCCCACACGCTGCCGCCCGGACGAGTCGTCCACTCGATGCACGGGTACTTTCTGCGCCCGGGTGACTCGTCGGCAGGAATCACCTTCGCGGTCGACCGAATTCACGACGGGCGATCGTTCTCGACCCGGCGAACGCAGGCATACCAGGACGGAGTTCCGATCTTCTCGATGATCTCGTCCTTTCAGGATGAGGGTCCGGGCCTCGAACACGCGACGCCGATGCCCGCGGACATCCCACGCGCCGATGAACTCCCCGACCTCGAAGAACACCTGGTCGGTCTGCATCCGAGGAACAAGCGCATGTTCACCGACCGGCCGCTCGAGGTGCGACACGTTCCCGGCCCGATCTATCTGCGCGTGGATGGCGAGCATGTTCCCCACCAAGCGGTATGGGTCCGAACCCGGCGTTCCTTGCCAGACGACCCGGCGCTCCACCGCGCTGCACTGGCCTACCTGAGCGATATGACGATCCAGGAATCCGTGCTTCGCGCCCACGGCGTCGCTTGGTCGACACCGGGGCTGAAGGTCGCCAGTCTTGACCACGCCATGTGGTGGCACCGGTTCGCGCGAGTCGACGATTGGCTGCTCTACGTTCAGGAGTCCCCCAGCGCTCGCGGCGGCCGCGGGCTCTCCAACGGAAGGATCTATTCCTCCGACGGAACACTTGTCGCCAGCGTCGCGCAGGAGATCACGATCCGCGTACCTCGGGATCGAGACTGATCGGATCAGCGGCGGTGGCCGTACCGCAGCGGCTCGCCGACGAAGGGTGACCACGCATCGCGCTCAACGTCACTGAGACGCAAAGGCCTGCCGGTTTCGGCATCCACCTTGACGACGACTGTCGTCGCGCGCGCGTAGACCTGCTGACCGCTCTCGCCGGCAGTCTCGCGCGGGCTGCATACCTCGTAGCACACGTCGATGCTGGAACCGCCGAGCCGGCCAAACCACAGCTGCACGTCGAGCGGATGCCGCTGGTAGGGAACGGGAAGCAGATACTCGATCTCCTGCCGGGCGATCAGCGTGAGGACGCCCGCGTGCAGACTCGAGTCCATGACGGCGGTCGGTGGTGCGATCTCGCCGACGCCGGGCCGCCAGAACGCGCGAACCCGCGCCTCCTCAAGCAGCTTGAGCATCGACGTGTTGTTGACGTGATTGAACGCGTCGAGGTCGCCCCAGCGCAGGTGAATCGGCAGGTGGATCCGAGCTCCGCCTCCGGCGCATCCGTGTCCGTCATCGCAGAGTCAGTCGCGGGTGAGCTTGCGGTAGGTGGAGCTGGCACGGTTCAGCGCATCCGGTCCCAGACGCTCGAGCTTGTTCTTCTCGTAGGCCTCGAAGTTGCCCTCGAACCAGTACCAGGCATCCGGCTTCTCGTCGGTGCCTTCGTACGCGAGGATGTGGGTCGCGATGCGATCGAGAAACCACCGGTCGTGGGTGATGACCACCGCGCAGCCCGGGAACTCGAGCAGAGCGTTCTCGAGAGACTGGAGTGTCTCGACATCGAGGTCGTTCGTCGGCTCGTCAAGCAGCAGGAGGTTTCCGCCCTCCTTGAGGGTGAGGGCCAGGTTGAGGCGGTTCCGCTCACCACCGGAGAGGACTCCGGCCTTCTTCTGCTGGTCAGGCCCCTTGAAGCCGAACTTCGACACGTAAGCGCGCGAGGGGATCTCCGTCTTGCCCACCGTGATGATGTCGAGCCCGTCGGACACGACCTCCCAGAGCGTCTTGGTGGGGTCGATGTTCGAGCGCGACTGGTCGACATAGCTGATCTTGACGGTCTCGCCGATCTTCAAGTCACCGCCGTCGAGAGGCTCGAGGCCGACGATGGTCTTGAACAGCGTCGTCTTACCCACACCGTTGGGCCCGATGACACCGACGATGCCGTTCGGGGGAAGGCTGAAGCTCAGTCCGTCGATGAGCGAGCGACCGTCGAAACCCTTCTTGAGCTTCTTGGCCTCGATGACAACGCTTCCCAGGCGCGGCCCCGGCGGAATCTGAATCTCTTCGAAGTCGAGCTTGCGGGTGCGCTCGGCCTCGGCGGCCATCTCTTCGTAGCGGGCCAGACGCGCCTTCGACTTGGCCTGACGCCCCTTCGCGTTCGAGCGGACCCAGTCGAGCTCTTCCTTCAGGCGCTTGGCGAGCTTGGCGTCCTTCTTGCCCTGGACATCCAGTCGCTCGGCCTTCTTCTCGAGGTACGTCGAGTAATTGCCCTCGTAGCCGATGAGACGGCCGCGGTCGACCTCGGCGATCCACTCGGCAACGTTGTCGAGGAAGTACCGGTCGTGCGTGATGGCGATCACCGCGCCCGAGTACTTCTGCAGGTGCTGTTCGAGCCAGAGCACACTCTCGGCGTCGAGATGGTTCGTGGGCTCGTCCAGCAGCAGAAGATCGGGCTTCTGCAGCAGGAGCTTCGTGAGTGCGACACGGCGCTTCTCACCACCCGAGAGCTGCGCGATCTGAGCATCTGCGGGGGGCGTGCGCAGCGCGTTCATCGCCTGGTCCAGCTGCGAGTCGAGGTCCCACGCGTCTGCCGCGTCGATCTCTTCTTGCAGCGTGCCCATCTCGGCCAGCAGGCTGTCGAAGTCAGCGTCAGGGTCGCTCATCAGGCCCGAGATCTCGTTG
>Ga0075012_10002205_pt1 | contig 19301 bp, 11 predicted proteins | sample All_14_2_FD_71474 | JGI IMG/M metagenome (GOLD analysis project Ga0075012, IMG submission 71474) | Freshwater microbial communities in response to fracking from Pennsylvania, USA - Allegheny Zone_MetaG_DW_15 | ecosystem: Environmental > Aquatic > Deep subsurface > Groundwater > Drilled... | reverse complement strand
GGTCTTCACCCTGACCGAACAGGCGGGGCGGCTGTTCAAGCCGCTGGCCTTCACCAAGACCTATGCGATGGGCGCCGCGGCCATTCTCTCGATCACCCTGGTGCCGGTGCTGATGGGCTGGTTCATCCGCGGCCGGATCAGGCCGGAACACGCCAATCCGTTCAACCGCCTGCTCATCCGCATCTACCACCCACTCGTCGATCTGGTCCTGCGCTGGCGCAAGCTGACGCTGCTGGCGGCTCTGGCGGCGATGCTGTCGATGGCCTGGCCGCTGGCGCAGATGGGCTCGGAATTCATGCCGGCACTCTATGAGGGCGACCTCCTCTACATGCCGACGACCCTGCCGGGGCTGTCGGTGACCAAGGCCAAGGAAATCCTGCAGCAGACCGACCGGATCATCCGCCGGTTCCCGGAGGTCGAGCATGTCTTCGGCAAGATCGGCCGGGCCGAGACCGCCACCGATCCGGCGCCGATGATGATGATCGAGACGACCATCACCCTCAAGCCCGAGAGTGAGTGGCGCACGGTGGCGGCGATGCGCTTTTATTCGGACTGGCCGGACGATCTCGAGTTTGTCAAGAAACCCCTGCGCCGCATCTGGCCGGAGCACGTGCCGATAACGATCGAGCAACTGACCGAGCAGCTCAACACTGCCATCCAGTTTCCGGGGCTGACCAACGCCTGGACCATGCCGATCAAAACCCGCATCGATATGCTCTCGACCGGCATCAAGACCCCGGTCGGCATCAAGGTCATGGGTGACGATCTCGCCACCTTGAGCCGGATCGGCGAAGAGGTCGAGGCGGTGGTGCGGACCGTGCCGGGCACCCTCTCCGCCATCTCCGAGCGGGTGGTCGGCGGCCGCTATCTCGATATCCGGATCGACCGCCTGAAGGCGGCCCGCTACGGCATCAATGTCGGCGATATCCAGGAGATCATCCAGACCGCGGTCGGCGGCATGGCGATCACCGAGACCGTCGAGGGCCTCGAGCGCTATACGGTCAATGTCCGCTATGACCGCGATTTCCGCAGCGATATCGATTCGCTGCAACGGGTGCTGGTGCCCGGTGCGGGCGGCCGCCATATCCCCCTGGAACAGCTGGCGGCGATATCGATCAGCAACGCCCCGGACAGCATCAAGACCGAGAACTCGCGGCGGACCGCCTGGGTTTATGTCGACATCAAGGACGTCGACCTCGGCACCTACGTGAAAAACGCCCGCCAGGCGGTGGCGCAGCATATCAAGCTGCCCCAGGGCTACAACATCGTCTGGAGCGGCCAGTACGAGTACATGGAGCAGGCCCGGGCCCGGCTGCTGGTCATCATCCCGCTGACGGTGCTGATCATCTTCGTCATCATCTACACCAGCACCAAAAGCCTGGTCAAGACGGCGATCGTCTTTCTGGCCGTGCCCTTCTCGCTGGTCGGCGCCTTCTGGCTCCTCTACCTGCTTGACTACAACACCTCGATCGCCGTCTGGGTGGGCATCATCGCCCTGGCCGGCCTCGACGCCGAGACCGGCGTGGTGATGCTGCTCTATCTCGATCTGGCCCACAAGCAATGGCGGGAAAAGGGGCGAATGCTGACCCGCGGCGACCTGGTGCAGGCGATCCACCACGGTGCGGTCAAGCGCATCCGCCCCAAGATCATGACGATCGCGGTCATCATCGCCGGCCTGCTGCCGATCATGTGGAGCCACGGCACCGGCGCCGATGTCATGAAACGGATCGCCGCGCCGATGGTCGGCGGAGTCGTGACCTCGGGAATCATGGAACTGCTGGTCTACCCGGTGATTTTCTTCATCTGGCGGGGCCGGCAGCTGCAGAAGGATTCGGCCCCGACCAGTGCCGGGGATATCGAAGACCAATGAACAACAACGAACGATAAGGAGACGATTATGAAAACCGGGATCTTTGCAATCCTTGCGGCCCTGCTGCTGGCCCTGCCTTTAGGGGCCCTCGCCGCCTCCCATGAACATGGCGGCTCCGGGACGACGGTGGAAGGACGGGCCATGGAGCATGGCGACATGAAGATGGACGGCATGAACATGGGCGGCGATATGATCATGCTGGGGGAAACGACTGAGGACGGTGTGAAAGGCATGGCCCATCTCAGCGATGTCGGGGCGGCCATGGCCAAGATGGGGATGAAGGAAAACTACCATCTGATGGTCATGTTCAGCGATAGCACCGGTGCCGCCATCGGAGAAGGGACGGTGGCGGTGAAGGTCACCGATCCGGCCGGTCGGGAGACCGGGCCCTTCGCCATGATGGCGATGGAGAGCCAGTTCGGCGCCGACCTTGCCCTCACGGAAAAGGGGGAGTATCGCTTTGTCGTCGGCACCAGACTGACCGACGGTAAAACGCGCCAGTTCCAGTTTCAGTATACGTTGAAGTAGATCGCAGCCGTCATGAGGTACATGACGGTGCCCTGGCCAGAAGGGCGAGATCGCTGCCGTCGTCGAGTACCAGTGACGGCAGTCGTCGCCGGCGCTCGGTCGTGGCACCGATCACACGGCCAGCACAACCCTCCGGAGAAGTCGGCCGGTCATCAACAGCAGACCACCACGCATTCCTGTTGACACAGGTGCGGAGAAATGGGTATTTTTCGCACCTCGTGCACCACCCATCAACCACGCATCCGGAGAAAAATATATGTGGAAAAATATTGTCGCCGCCCCGGCTGATTCGATCCTCGGTCTGACCGAGGCCTTCCGCAACGATCCGAACCCGCAGAAGGTCAATCTCGGCGTCGGAGTCTACAAGGACGATGCAGGGAAGACCCCGATTCTCGCCTGTGTCAAGGCGGCGGAGAAGATCCTGCTGGAGCGGGAAACCACCAAGTCGTATCTGCCGATTTCCGGCGATCCGGTCTATGCCGCCTGCGTCCAGAAGCTGCTGTTCGGCGAGGACGGCGAGGTGATCGCCAGCAAACGGGCGGCCACCGTCCATGCCCCGGGCGGTACCGGAGCGCTCAGGGTCGGCGCCGATCTGCTGAAGAAGTTCATGCCGAAGGCCACGGTCTGGCTCAGCAATCCGACCTGGGCCAACCACAAGGGGGTCTTCGCCACCGCCGGCTTCCCCTTAAAAGAGTATGCCTATTACGATCCGGCCACCAAGAATGTCGATTTTGCCGGTCTGACCAGGGATCTGAAGGCGATCCCGGCCGGTGACATCGTCCTGTTCCACACCTGCTGCCACAACCCGAGCGGGGTCGACCTCGACCAGAGTCAGTGGCGGGAGGTCGTGGAGATTGCCCGGGAGCGGGGCTGGCTGCCGTTTCTCGATTTCGCCTATCAGGGCTTCGGCATCGGGGTGGAGGAAGACCGGTACGCCGTCGAGCAGTTCGCTGCCAGCGGTCTCGATTTCTTTGTCGCCAGCTCGTTTTCCAAGAACTTCGGCCTCTACAACGAGCGGACCGGGGCCCTGACGGTCGTCAGTCCCACCGCCGCGGAATCGGCGGTGGCGATGAGCCATCTGAAGACGGTGGTGCGGGTGATCTATTCGAACCCGCCGGCCCATGGCGGCCTGGTCACCGCCACCATCCTCAGCGATCCGGCCCTGCACCGGCAATGGCTCGGTGAACTGGCGGCAATGCGGGAGCGGATCGTGGCGATGCGCTCCGCCCTCGTCGACGGCCTCAACGCCCGCGGCGTGGCCGGCGATTTTTCCTACATCAAGCGGCAGCGGGGGATGTTCTCGTTCAGCGGCCTGTCCGACGCGACGGTGGCCTGGCTGCGCCAGCACAAGAATATCTACGTGGTCGGCGGCGGCCGCATCAACCTGGCCGGCCTGACCTCGCAGAATATCGATTACGTCTGCGACGCGATCGCCGAGGCGCTGCGGTCCTGAACGTGCACCGGCGCTGAGCCGGTACGGCGTTGCCGGCGGGGACGGTTCCGGCTGTCCCCGCTTCCTCCCAGTTCGCAGGCGGATTCCGCGCTGCCGGGTTGCCGGCCCTAGAGGAGGACCTGTCTGATGAACGTCACCACGCCCCCTGACCGCCCAACAGGCGGGGCCAAGGGCACCGGCCACCGCTGGCTGTCCTTTGGCGGCAGCCTGACCGTTACGATCCTGGTCTTTCTGTGGATCGGCCGGGATATCGAGCCGATCGATGTCGTCGATGCGATCACCGCGATGGCCCCGCCGGAGATCCTGCTGTTCGTCGTCAGTTCTCTGTTCATGAGCATCTGCCGGGCCTGGCGGCTGCTGCTGCTGCTCGAGCCGGTCGGCTACCGGCCGGGGCGGCTGGCGATGCTGCTGACGGTCCTGGTCCGCAATCTCTTCGCCGATCTGCTGCCGGCCCGTCTCGGTGGCCTGATCTACCTCTGGCTGTGCCGGACCCGGCTCGGGGTCAGCTGGGGGGCGGCGTCGTCGAGCATGGCCATTTCCTTCGTCTTCGATATGGTCGCCGTGGCGCCGCTGCTGATCGTCGTCGGCCTGGTGGTCGCCGGCGAGCTGGGGATTTCCAGGCTCGTGGTCTGGGCCTTCGGTCTGGCCCTGGCCGGGAGTGCCCTGGTCGGCCTGCTCCTCCTGGCCCCATTGGCGGAATACGCCGCCCGCCTGATCCCGCGCCTGCCGCTGCTGCCGGGGCGGATCAAGAGCGCTCTGGCAACCTTTGCCGCCTCGGTGGCGGAAGATGTGCGGATCACCCGCCGGGCCGGGATCTTCATGCCGGTTGTCGTCCTTTCCGTCCTCGTCCGTCTCGCCAAATATACAGCCATGTACTTTCTGCTGCTGGGAATTGTCGGCCCGATGGGCTTCAGCATCGCCGAGCTGCCGCCCCACAAGGGTCTGGTCGGCCTGATCGCCCCGGAAATCGCCGCCTCGCTGCCGATCAGCGGGATCGGCGGGTTCGGCGCCTACGAGGGGACCTGGGCGGTCGCCTTTCATTTTCTCGGTCTGCCGGAGCAGATGGCCAAGTTGACCGGCGTCGCCCACCACCTCTTCACCCAGGCCTACGGCGCCGGGATCGGCCTCGCGGCGCTGCTGCTGCTCTTTCTCCCGTTGTTCAGGGCCGGGGAGCCGCGGCCGGTGACGGCGGTCTCCGCCACCCGGCGCTGGTTGCAACTGGCGGCATCGGTGACGGTGTGGCTCGGGATTTCGACGGCGGTCGTGATGGTCGGCGAGGTGCTGACGGTCAACGGCAGCTCAGCGGAATCGGGCGACACGGTCTACACCGCTGAGGAGGAGGCGGGGCGCCGGCACCTGCCGGATCTGCCGGCCGGGCGCGTGCTCTTTGATTCCAACCGCTCCGGCAGCTTCGGCATCTATCTCCAGAATCTTGATGGCAGCGAGTTGAAGAAAGTGGTCGACACTCCCGCCGAGGAGATGTACCCCGATATCGACCCCAGCGGGCAATGGGTGGTCTACGCTCGGGCCCGCACCACCAACCTCAGGGCCCCGGCCGAGATTCGGATCTGCCGTCTCGACGGCTCGGACGACCGGCTGCTCCTTCCCAACGCCACCTTCCCCTCCTTTACCGCCGACGGCCGTGCGGTGATCGCCGAACGGGAGCGGCGCCAAATCATCCGGGTCGATCTTGCCGGCGGCCGGGAGGTGGAGATCTTTCCCCGTGGTCAGGGCCAATTCGCCAGGGCCCAGATCGCCAAACCCCGGATTTCGCCGGACCGGCAGTGGGTGGCCTTCACCAGCGACCAGCCGCGGCGCTGGACCGCCTGGGCCGTTCGGCTGGCTGACGGTTTGGCGGTGGAGTTGGGCGAGGGCTGCCAACCGGTCTGGTCAAACGATCCCGATGTGGTGTTCCACGTTGCCACCTTGGGGATGAAGGAGCGGACCGGCATCATCCGGACCACCCTGCCGGCGGGACGGGCGAAAACGGTGCTCGACCGCGACGCCCCCCGCGGCCACGAGTACTTCCCGGCGATCGAGGGCGGACGCTTCATCTTCTACGGTGCCAGCCGTCCCGGCGAGCACGACCACGACTCGGCCAACTACCAGCTCTACGTCCACGACCTCAAGGAGGGCTGGACCGCCCGCCTCAGCCGCGACGGCTTCACCAACCGCTGGCCGAGGTGGATCCCGGGGAGATAGCCAAACCCGGAAAACGGTTGATTCCAGATACAGAAAATCCAGGTTCGAGAGAAGTTGTCAGACGCTGTGTATCCGCGGAAAGCCTTATAAATTTAAGGAGTTTTCCTTTTTTACCTGGCATGACAGTCAGTGGATATTGTAGCCTGTCAGCCGGGCAAGTAGCTGAAATTAATTTTTCGACTGAATAGTTATCGCTATAAAACTGGCATGTATCGGGCTTATTCTGGAGATGTCAACAGCCTCAACAAGGAACGCTGAAAAATGACCAGATCTGAGGCCCGAACCCGTTCTGAGATCATCGACAAACAGCTGGCAACCGCAGGCTGGAATCGCAGTGACCCCACGCAGGTAGTCGTAGAATTCGACATATTAACCAGTGATCTTTTCAGCCTTGCGGAACCAAGCTCCCCATATCGAGGACATCAATTCAGCGATTATGTTTTACTGGGCAAAAACGGCAGACCGCTTGCCGTGATCGAGGCTAAAAAAACCAGTAAAGACGCTGCCCTCGGCCGCGAGCAGGCCAAGCAATATTGCTTCAACATCCACAGACAACTGGGGGGCGAGCTGCCGTTCTGCTTCTACGCCAACGGGCACGAGATCTATTTCTGGGATCTGGAAAACTACCCGCCACGCAAGATCGTCGGCTTTCCTACACGTGATGATCTCGAGCGTTTCCAATATATCCGCCGCAACCGTAAGCCCCTGACCCAGGAACTGATTAACACTGTGATTGCCGGTCGCGATTATCAGATCCGGGCCATTCGCGCCGTATTGGAAGGTATCGAACAGAAAAAACGCGACTTCCTGCTGGTCATGGCCACCGGTACCGGCAAGACCCGTACCTGCATTGCCATGGTCGACGCTCTCATGCGTGGCGGTCACGCCGAAAAGATGCTGTTTCTGGTCGACCGCATCGCTCTGCGCGAACAGGCGCTGGCTGCCTTCAAGGAGCATCTGCCCCACGAGCCGCGCTGGCCGAATGTAGGCGAGAAGCTCATCGCCAAGGACCGCCGCATCTACGTCTCGACCTATCCCACCATGCTCAACATCATCCGGGACGAGTCGCAGCAGCTGTCGCCGCATTTTTTCGATTTCATCGTGGTTGATGAAAGCCACCGCTCCATCTACAACACCTACAAAGAGGTGCTGGACTATTTCAAGACCATCACCCTGGGGCTGACCGCCACGCCCACCGATATCATTGATCACAACACCTTCCAGCTCTTTCACTGCGAGGACGGCCTTCCCACCTTTGCCTACACCTTCGAAGAGGCGGTCAACAACGTGCCGCCTTATCTGAGCAGTTTTCAGGTGATGAAGATTCAGACCCGCTTTCAGATGGAGGGGATCAGCAAGCGCACCATCTCACTGGAAGATCAGAAAAAGCTCTTGCTGGAAGGCAAGGAGGTCGAGGAGATCAACTTTGAGGGTTCGCAGCTCGAAAAGCAGGTGATCAACAAAGGGACCAACGCCCTCATCGTGAAAGAGTTCATGGAGGAGTGCATCAAGGACCCGAATGGCGTGCTCCCCGGTAAAACGATTTTTTTCTGTTCGACCAAAGCCCATGCCCGGCGCATCGAAGAGATCTTCGACAAACTCTTCCCGCAGTACAAAGGTGAGCTGGCCAAGGTGCTGGTCTCGGATGACCCCCGCGTCTACGGCAAGGGCGGCCTGCTCGACCAGTTCACCAACAGCGACATGCCCCGCGTCGCCGTCAGCGTCGACATGCTCGACACCGGCATCGACGTGCGCGAGATCGTCAATCTCGTCTTTGCCAAGCCGGTCTATTCCTATACCAAATTCTGGCAGATGATCGGGCGCGGCACCCGTCTGCTGGAAACCAGCAAGCCCAAACCCTGGTGTACCGAAAAAGAGGTGTTCCTCATCCTCGACTGCTGGGACAACTTCGAATACTTCAAGCTGCAACCCAAGGGCAAGGAACTCAAGCCCCAGCTGCCCCTGCCGGTGCGGCTGGTCGGGTTGCGGCTCGACAAGATCGAAAAGGCCATCGACCTCGCGCAGGCGCAGATTGCCGAGCGCGAAATGGCCAAACTGCGCCGTCAGATCAGCCGGCTGCCGCAAAGCTCCGTCATCATCAAGGAGGCAGCCGCCGCACTGGCCCGACTCGAAAAGGAAAACTTCTGGGTCACCCTGAACCACCAGCGGCTGGAATTTCTGCGCCGCGAGATCAAGCCGCTGTTTCGCACCGTCTCCGAGGCCGACTTCAAGGCCATGCGCTTCGAGCGCGATCTGTTGGAATACTCGCTGGCCAGACTGAGCGAAGAGAAGGAAAAGGCCGAAACCCTCAAGGAAGGCATCGTCGAGCAGATCAGCGAGCTGCCGCTCTCGGTCAGTTTCGTCAACGCCGAGGAGGCGTTGATCCGCGCTACCCAGAGCAACCACTACTGGGCAAAAACGGATGCCGTTGCTTTGGAAGATGTCCTCGACGAGCTGAACACCCGCCTCGGCCCGTTGATGAAATTCCGCGAGCAACCAACCGGCCCCGGTCCGACGTACCTCGACCTGAAAGATGAAGTGCATCGTAAGGAAATGGTCGAGTTCGGCCCCCAGCACGAAGCGGTCAGCATCAGCCGCTACCGCGAGATGGTCGAGGCCATGATCGCAGAGCTCACCATGCACAATCCCATATTGCAGAAGATCAAGAACGGTGAAGAGATCTCACCGGATGAGGCCACCCTGCTTGCCGAGCTGCTCCATGCCGAGCACCCGCACATCACCGAAGATTTGCTGCGCCGGGTCTACAATATTCGGAAGGCGCGCTTCATCCAGTTCATCCGTCACATTCTCGGCATCGAGATCCTGAAGAGTTTCCCGGAAACGGTCAGCGAAGCCTTCGATCAGTTCAACGGGCGGCACACGAATCTTTCCAGCCGGCAGCTGGAGTTCATGAACCTGCTCAAGGGCTTCATCATCGAGCGTGAGAAGGTCGAGAAGAAAGACCTCATCAACGCGCCGTTCACGGTGATTCACCCGCAGGGGATTCGCGGTGTGTTCAGCCCGGCGGAGATCAACGAAATCCTACAGCTTACTGAACGCCTGGCGGCCTGATGAAGATGCACCACGAAAGACACGAAAAGCGCGAATCAGGACAAGCGGATCATTTTCGTGACGTCACGAAAATGGTCGGGAAGCCTGAGCCCAAATACCGCGAATTCGCCATATTTGAAAACCGGTTCTGTTGGAATTTGGCAGGAGGGGTGAAGTGAGCGGGAAAAAACAAAAAATATCCGTACAAGGCAGTCAGATTACCGTTCTGCAAGAAAACGAGCAGGATTATATTTCGTTGACCGATATGGTGCGCGATATCGAAAACGGACTGGCACTGAATGAGAAATGGCTTCGGAACAAAAACACCATAGAGTTTCTGGGTATTTGGGAGGAAATCTACAACCCCGGTTTTAATTCCCCCGAATTCGAGGGAATTAAAAACCAGGCGGGCCTGAACCGTTTTGTTTTGTCGGTTAAGCAATGGGTGGAAAAGACTGGTTCGATTGGGATCATCGCCAAGGCCGGACGCTATGGTGGAACCTACGCCCACAAAGACATCGCCTTTGAATTTGCCTCGTGGATATCTCCTCAATTCAAACTTTACCTGATCAAGGAGTTCCAGCGCCTCAAAGATCAGGAACTCCAGCAACTCGGCTGGGACATCCGCCGCAACCTCACGAAAATCAATTACCGCATCCACACCGACGCCATCAAGACGAACCTGGTCCCGCCGGAGCTGTCGCCCCAACAGATCAATTTCATCTACGCCAGCGAGGCGGATCTGCTGAACATGGCCCTGTTCGGCAAAACCGCAAAGCAGTGGCGGGACGAGAACCCGGACCACAAAGGCAATATTCGCGACGAAGCCAATGTCTCCCAGCTTGTCTGCCTGGCCAACCTTGAGACCCTGAACGCCCATTTCATTCATCAGCGGCTGCCGCAGGCCGAGCGGCTGAAAATCCTGAACCAGACCGCCATTCACCAGATGCAACTCCTGCTTGCCGACAGAAACGTCAAGCAGTTGGAAGGAAAATAACCATGCTGCAGAACAACCCCGAACTCAAAAGCAAGATCGACCAGCTCTGGAACAAGTTCTGGTCCGGCGGCATCTCCAATCCGCTCACCGCCATCGAGCAGATCACCTACCTGCTGTTCATGAAACGGCTCGACGAACTGGACCAGAAAAAACAGGCCGACGCCGAGTGGACCGGCGAGCCCTACACCTCCAAATTCGCAGGGCAATGGATTCCACCCGAATACCGCGACAAGGAGGGTGCCGAAAACTACGCCGTCGACAAACGCAGCTTACGCTGGAGCGAGTTCAAGCGCATGCAGGCCGAGGAGATGCTCAGTCATGTGCAGACCAGGGTTTTTCCCTTCCTCAAGGACATGAACGGGGCCGAATCCAACTTTTCTCACCACATGCGTAATGCCGTGTTTATCATTCCAACCGGACGATTGCTGGTGGAAGCAACAAAAACCGTCGACGAGATCTTCGAGATCATGGAGAAGGACTCGCGGGAGAAAGGCCAGGCCTTTCAGGACATCCAGGGCGATGTCTACGAGATGCTGCTCTCCGAGATCGCCACGGCGGGCAAGAACGGCCAGTTCCGTACCCCGCGCCACATCATCAAGCTGATGGCTGAGCTGGTGCGGCCGCAGCTCGGCCACCGCATCGCCGATCCGGCCTGTGGGTCCGGCGGCTTTCTGCTGGGAGCTTATCAGTATATCGTCACCCAACTGGCTATCAAGGCGGGAACCAATGACCTGAAACCTGATGAAGATGGGTTTGTTCGAACATCTGTCGCAGCTGCCTTCGACGAAAAAAGGCAGGCCATTCTGCAAGCCTCGCTCTTCGGCTACGACATCGACGCCACCATGGTGCGCCTGGGCCTGATGAACCTGATGATGCACGGCATCGACGAGCCCAACATCGATTACAAGGATACCCTGAGCAAGAGCTACCTGGAAGAGGCCGAATACGACATCGTCATGGCCAACCCGCCCTTTACCGGCAGCATCGACAAGGGTGACATCAACGAAAACTTGCAGCTCTCCACCACCAAGACCGAACTGCTCTTTGTCGAGAACATCTACCGCCTGCTGAAAAAAGGCGGCACCGCCTGTGTCATTGTGCCGCAAGGGGTGCTGTTCGGCTCTGGCGGCGCGTTCAAGATCCTGCGCCGACTGCTGGTGGAGTGCTGTGACCTCAAGGCGGTGATCACCATGCCCAGCGGCGTGTTCAAGCCCTATGCCGGGGTAAGCACCGCCATCCTGCTCTTCACCAAGGTCTGGGGACCGAAGGACAAGGTCACCCAGCCGGCGACGGAACACGTCTGGTTCTACGAGATGCAGGCCGACGGTTATTCGCTGGACGACAAGCGCAGCAAGCAGGAAGGGTATGGGGATTTGCAGGAGATCGTGGCGCGGTTCCATGGGCGGGATGCGGAGAAGGATGTGGATCGGACCGCGAAGTGGTTTTGTGTGGCGCGGGGGGATATCGAGGCCGAGGGGTTTGACCTGTCGTTGAGTCGGTACAAGGAGGATGTGTTTGAGGAGGTGGAGTATGAAAAGCCTGCGGTGATACTGGAGCGATTGCTGGTGGCGGAGCTTGGGGAGGAGTTTTTTAACCACGGAATGCACGGAGAACACGGAAAGTTGTTGGAAGGCGTTAAGAGCGGGATCGTGCGGGAGTTGTTGGAGTTGCGGGGGATGGTTGGATGAGGATTTATCCATTCTCTGAGGTCATAACCGATGCGACTTCGAAATTTCGCAAGATCAAGGCATCTGACTACAAATCCGATGGGCGCTTTAAGATTATCGATCAGGGCCAGAAAGAGGTTGCTGGCTATACAGATGACGAGTCTCTGATTAATAGGACGCATTCACCGATTATCGTATTTGGTGACCACACCCGAGCGCTCAAGTATGAGGACTCACCGATTGCTCTTGGTGCAGATGGAGCGAAAGCGTTATCAGTTAAACCTGCGATAGCCAATGCACTCTATGTCTACTACTACCTTCGGACCATCAAGCTGAAGGAGGCAGGTTATAGCCGCCACTTCAAGTTTCTAAAGCAAGTCGAAATACCAATCCCAGAAAAAGATGGTGAACCTGACTTCGACGACCAAAAGCGCATTGCCCATCTGCTCGGTAAGGTGGAAGGGCTGATCGCCCGGCGCAAACAACACCTGCAACAACTCGACGACCTGCTCAAAAGCGTCTTTCTGGAGATGTTCGGCGAATTTCTGAAGGATGATAGCGACTCATCGTTAGCCGATTGCTTGAAAATTCAGCAAGGTTTTGCTTTTAAGAGTACTGAGTTTATTGAATATGGTGTTCCGGTTATAAAAATAGGCACAGTTAACAAAGGGTTCTTTGATTACTCCACCCTCTCATTCATAGACGAAGGTTACCCGGAGAAAGTCCGTCGCTATGAGATTTTTCCTGGCGATTTGCTTATCTCTTTAACGGGAACTGTTGGCAAAGATGACTATGGAAACACTTGTTTTGTTCCAAAAGATTCCGTCTATTCAACTTACCTATTGAATCAGCGTGTAGGAAAGCTCATATGTCACAAAGACGTGGTGAACCCATACTTTATAGATGCTTTCATGACGTTGCCAAAGGTCAAGGCTGCCTTGATAAAACAGAATCGAGGAGTCCGACAGGCGAATTTGAGCAATTCTGACATCTATAATATCCATCTCTCAATTCCCCCCATCGAGCTGCAAAACCAATTCGCTGCCATTGTCGAAAAGGTCGAGAATCTAAAATCCCGCTACCAGCAAAGCCTGACCGATCTGGAAAGCCTCTATGGCGCACTGAGCCAGAAGGCCTTCAAGGGCGAGCTTGATCTGTCGCGGGTGGTGCTGCCAGCCGAATTCCCTGACATTGTAGAGGAAGAAAAGACTGATGTAGAGGAAAAACAACCCATGGATCCATTGTTCGAGTTGCCTGCACCGGCAGAGCTTGCCGTTCTGCAAACCGCAGAAGGCCGAAAATTCCTGCTGGGTGAGTGGCTGAATGCTTGGCTGGAGCAGATGGGCGATGCGCCCTTTTCCGTGCAGGCATTTATGGATACCGCCCGGCAACGGCTGGGGGAGTTGGCGGAAGACGATGCGCCGGACTGGGGCGCGGCTGAGTATGACGAACTCAAGGCCTGGGTGTTCGAGGCGCTGGAACAGGGCCGCCTGACCCAAGGTTACGACGATGCAAACAACCGCGTCCAACTCAAGGGGGCAAACCCATGATGTCCTTTCAACCCCAAACCCCTTTAGTGCCTTTCGCGCTTTTCGTGGTTAAAAAATGAAGCTGCTGCGCCTCAAAATCACCGACCCGAAAGGTTTTCGCAGCCTGCAAGCGGGTTTTGAGCACCGCTTCCGCAGCGAGTGGGACTTGCAGGAAGAGCAGGGATTTGCCCCGTTCGTCTGTGCAGGCCCCAACGGCAGCGGCAAGTCGAACCTGCTGGAGGCGTTGGCGGCGATCTTCTACCACCTGGAGTGCATCTATCTGGAAAACCTGCCGGACAGCTTCCGCTATGACCAAGAGACCAACCCCGGCGGCTTCCGCAGTAAGACTGCGACCCCGGATGGCTTCGAGATCGATTACCTGATCCGCCCGCAGGATGCCTTGAAAACCAAAGGCCACGACGGACAGGCCCACGTGCGCATCGTAAAGCAGCCCGGTGAAGCGCCCCGGTGGTTTCTGCTCAACCATGCGGAGCAGGAAGGCGCGGTGGAGCTGACCATCGGCCAGACCCTGGCCCGCCAACTGCTGCCGGATTATGTCCTCGGTTACTCCTCCGGCGAGAACGAAATTCTCAGCTTACCGTTTTTCAAGATGCGCTTTGTCCAGTTCGATGAATACTGGCAGGCGCTGAAACAGCAGCTTCCTTACCCCGGCCGCCCGGAATCGCGGCTGGTTTTCCTGGACAGTGGGTTCAGCCAAGCGGTTCTGATCTGCAATCTGCTGTTTCAGGATGCCGATGCGATCACGCCGTTTCGCGACGATGTGAAAATCGAGGAACTCAGGGAGTTCCGCATCATCATCCGGCGCAGCATCGAGGTGGAGGAAAGCCAGATCCCCGTCTTCGGCAGTCAGGATAAGAACATACGGGAGTCCATCGAGGAGATCGTCAGAAACCACCCGGCCCTGAGCGCCATCGAAGACGAGCGCCAGACCAAGCGGTATCGCGCCAATCTGGTGCACCTGCTCGACGGCAATGACAGTAGCGACAAAATCATCCCCCGCCTGAAGCGATGCGCCACCTGCTGGTATCTCGATGAGGACAACGACACGCTCTATCTCGATTACAGGGTCAACGACGCCACCCGTCAGGCCTTCCGCGAGAACTTCGATTTTGAAGTAAACAACTCGCCCATCGCCCTGTTTCAGGCCTTTCAGGTGCTGCTGACGCTGAACCTCTTTGCCGTCAGCGACCCATTGAAGGCCGATCTGTACCAGTCCGACAGCCACTATGTGAGCGAGACGGTGCCGAATCTGGCTTCGGACGAGCGGATCATGCGCTTCAAATTCGTCAAGTTCCGCAAAACCGATGTGGCCGAGCCGGTGATGCTTAAAAACCTCTCCGACGGCGAACATCAACTGCTGCACACCCTGGGCCTCTGCCTGCTGTTCAAGAATACCCAGAGCCTGTTCCTGCTCGACGAGCCGGAAACCCATTTTAACCCCGACTGGCGCGCCAACTTCATTGCCCGCCTGCACCAGAGTTTTAATGGCAGCGAGAGTCAGGAGATGCTGGTCACCACCCACACCCCGTTTCTGATCTCCGACAGTCGACCGGAAAAGGTGCTGGTGTTTAACAAGGACAAAGAAACAGGCGAGGTTAGCGTCAAAAATCCCGAATACAACACTCTCGGTGCGTCCATCAACAAGATCACCATGGCCACCTTCGGCAAGCGCGAGACCATCGGCGGTTTTGCGCAGGGCAAACTGGATAAGTTTCGTCAGGATTTTAAGCAGGGGAAAGACAGGGATCAGCTTATCGCCGAAATCAACCGCCAGCTCGGCGACTCGGTGGAAAAGGTCCTACTTATCAAGACCATTCTCGACGCTGGCTCAGATAATGGCGGGGAGGGACAAGACTGATGCTGTTCGCCTACACCTATGTCCCGCATGCGATGGAGAAGATGCAGGCGTTCATCGACTTCATCTTTTTCGAGGTGTGGTGCAAAGCGCCCGGCAATGGCGATTTTCGGCTTGAACTCTTCGATGCCAATGCCGAACTCAAAGAACTGATGGAGGCTTTTTACTACGGCGACACGCAGGGCGGAGATTTCTTTTACGGACATGTCGAGCGGATTTATGGCCTGTTTGCTCCATTAACCCCGGCGCAGATCAATCAGCTAAAGCAATGGTACCAAGCCAATAACGACATCGAAAAGATCTGCGCCAATGATTCGGCGGTCCGAATCGCCAGCTATCCCGATATCGCCGCCATCCATCCTTATCTGAGCGAGCAACTGGCTTCTTTTTTCAAGGGGCTTTGGCCTCTGCCTAATGTTGCGGCGCTACGGGAAAAAATTGGCCAGATTGATGAACATTATCAGGAATTCGTGCAGGTGAATGCCACCGGCAAATGTCCGTTCTGCGGCCTCGGCGACATCAAGGGTGTGCATCACACCAGGCGCGAGGCGTATGACCATTATCTGCCCAAGGCGCTTTATCCCTTCAACTCCATCAATTTCCGCAACCTCGCTCCGGCGTGCCACGAGTGCAACAGCACCTACAAACTCAGCCGCGACCCGGCACACAATGCCGCCGGACGACGCAAGGCCTTCTATCCCTATGCGACCGGTGCCCACGGTATCGAAATCGCCATTGACCTCAACACCCCGGATATTGATCGCCTGATACCTGCCGACATTCAACTCACGTTCGGCCCGGACGCTGCCCATGAGGAGATCGATACCTGGAAAGAGGTGTACGGGATTGATGAAAGGTACAAGGCGAAATGCTGCGATAATGACGCCAAGGATTGGTTGGAGCAGGTTCGCACGATGCGCGATGCACACGGTATCGCTCCTGCGGACTGGCTAGCCAGTATTCAGCAACTGACCGCAAAAGCGCCGGTTGCCAACAGCAACTTTCTGAAACTGGCCTTCCTCGAAGGCTGCCAGCGGGTCGGTTTGTTAGAGGCTATTGCAATGGAGGGTGCCGCGCCATGACCTTTGCCACAACATTCACCATCACCAACCGGATGACCCAGTCCATCAACTCTGATCGAGCGGGCTCGTTCTGCTTGGCATCGCTTTGAACCGGCCAATTTTTGGGGCAACTTCGCGAAACGGTTTACGACTCGGATTGCGCCATTTCAAGCAGCCAGGGAGGCTACATGAAATACCAGTTATTCTGAGCGGGATAGCGGCCAGCCGCGTCGATTATCCCCGAAACTCCTGAATAAAACTCACACCGTTGAACAGGTAACCGCCGTGATCCAAGGCAAGCGGGTTTTCGGGCACCCCCGCGAGATTCAGGAGGTGCGTAACGCCATCGCGACCTACGAAGCCATGGAAGACTGGGACGCGAGCTCCTGCTCGGTCCGGCTGATGATCTCCTCCTGGTGGTGGCGATCGAGGTCGACGAAGTAGTCGCTGTAGCCGGCCACCCGCACCAGCAGGTTGCGGTAATCGTCGGGGTGCTGCTGCGCCTGGCGTAGGGTGGCGCTGTCGACGACGTTGAACTGGATGTGGTGGCCGCCGAGCCGGAAATAGGTGCGGATCAGGGCGCTGAGGTTGTCGAGATCCTGTTCCGATGCCAGCACGCTTGGCAGGAAGCGCTGGTTGAGCAGCGTGCCGCCGGAGCGGATCTGGTCCATCTTGGCCAAGGACTTGATAACTGCGGTCGGGCCGTGGCGATCGGCGCCCTGCGATGGTGAGGTCCCGTCCGATTCGGGCAGGTGGGCCAGACGGCCGTTGGGCGTGGCCCCGAGCATCCGTCCGAAGTAGACATGACAGGTCGTCGACAGCATGTTGAGGTGGTAGAGCCCGCCCTTGGTGTTGGCGCGGCCGTCGATGGCGGTGTAGAGGCTGGCGTAGACCCGCCGCATCAGGTCGTCGGCGCGGTCGTCGTCGTTGCCGAAGAACGGGGTGCGGTTCCACAGCCGCAGGCGCAGGGCCTCGTGGTCCCGGAAATTGGCGGCCAGGGCGGCAAGCAGCTGGTCCATCGCCACCGTCCCGGTGTCGTAGACATGGGTCTTGAGAGCCGACAGCGAGTCGGTCACCGTGCCGATGCCGCAGCACTGGATGTAGGTGGTGTTGTAGCGTGGCCCGCCGTCGTAGTAGTCGCGGCCCTTGTCGATGCAGTCGTGGATGACGGTCGACAGGAATGGCGCCGGCGAATACTTGGCGTACATCCGCTCGATGTAATTGTTGACCATGACCTTCAAATCGACAATGTAGTCGAGCTGGCGAACGAAGGCGGCGTAGAGCTCGTCGAAGGTGGTGAAGGTGCGCGGGTCGCCGGTGGCCAGGCCGACTTTGGTGCCTGAGAGCGGGTCGATGCCGTTGTTCAGCGTCACCTCGAGGATCTTCGGCACGTTGAGGTAGCCGGTGAGGATGTAGGCCTCCTTGCCGAAGGCGCCGGTCTCGATGCAACCGCTGGTGCCGCCCTCGCGGGCGTCCTCAACCGTTTTGCCGACCCGGATCTGCTCCATCACCACGGCGTCGGTGTTGAACACCGAAGGATAGCCGTAACCATTGCGGATGACCCGGGCGGCGGCCTTGAGAAAGCGCTCCGGGGTCCTGCTGCTGATGTGGACGCTCGGCTGGGGCTGGAGCAGGTGCAGCTCGTCGGCGACCTCGAGGGCGATATAAGAGACCTCGCCGACGCCGTCGCTGCCGTCGGACTTCAGGCCGCCGAGGTTGATCTGGGTGAAGTCGTTGTAGGTCCCGCTCTCCTTGGCGGTGACCCCGACCTTGGGCGGGGCGGTGTGGTTGTTGACCTTGATCCACAGGCAGGCAAGCAGCTCCTTGGCCTTGTCGCGGTCGAGGCTGCCGTCGGCCAGGCCTTCGTCGTAGAAGGGCTGGAGATGCTGGTCGAGGTGGCCGGGGGTCATCGCATCCCAGCCGTTGAGCTCGGTGATGATGCCGAGGTGGACGAACCAGTACATCTGCAACGCCTCGTGAAAGGTCTGCGGCGCCTGCGCCGGTACCCGGCGGCAGACCGCGGCGATCGCCATGAGCTCGTCGCGGCGCTGCGGGTCGGTGTCGTCGGCTGCCATTGCTTCGGCCTGGTCTGCATGGCGGCGGGCGAAGATTATCGCCGCCTCGCAGGCGATGTCCATCGCCTGCAGCTGTTCGGCCTGGTCGGCGGCGGTCGGGTCGGCGAGATAGTCGAGGGTCTCCAGCCGCCGGGCGATCCGCTCCCGGCAATCGCGCAGGCCGGTGTGGTAGATGGTGCCGTCGAGGGCGGTATGGCCGGGGGCCCGCTGCTCCATGAACTCGGTAAACAGCCCGGCCTCGTAAGCCGCCCGCCACTCTGCCGGCACCTGGTGAAAGATCCGGTCGCGCATAGACCGTCCCTGCCAGTAGGGGATGACGATCTCCTCGTAGGTGCGGATGTCCGACTCCGCCACCCGGTAGCTGGTCATCTCCCGGTCGTTCAAGATGCGCAGGTCCTCGGTCGAGTGGCAGGTCAGCTCGGGAAAGGTCGGTACCGCCTTGGGTGCCGGCCCGCGTTCGCCGACGATCAGCTCGTCGTCGCCGATAAAGATGGTCTTGTGTTCGCACAGGTACTTGAAGCACAGGGCCCGCAGCACCGGCAGCGGGTGTTTGCCGCTGTTTTCCTGGTAGAAGCGGGTCTCCAGCACCGCCCGCTCGATGGAGATGGATGGTCTGGCCTCGAAACTGCGGCGGCGCAGCCGTTCGATCCTGCTGTTCATGTCAACCTCCGATACTGGCCTGGAATCCGGCATCTCTGATGATGCCGAGAAGTGTGGTTGTGTGGTTGCGGTCCGGCGCCGTCAGCGCCTCACCCGGATAATTCATGCCCAGTTTGAGGTATTTGGCGTAACCGCTGCCGTGGTAGGGCAGCAGGTCGATGCCGGCGATGCCGGGCAGATCGTGAAGGAAATCGAGGATCGCCCGGATATCATCCTCGCCGTCGTTGATCCCGGCCACCAGCGGGAGCCGGACCCGCACCGGGTGACCGGCGCGGCAGAGGGCGGCGAGGTTGGCGAGGATCAGAGGGTTGTCGACGCCGGTAAAGCGCCGG
>Ga0075012_10002200_pt1 | contig 19322 bp, 18 predicted proteins | sample All_14_2_FD_71474 | JGI IMG/M metagenome (GOLD analysis project Ga0075012, IMG submission 71474) | Freshwater microbial communities in response to fracking from Pennsylvania, USA - Allegheny Zone_MetaG_DW_15 | ecosystem: Environmental > Aquatic > Deep subsurface > Groundwater > Drilled... | reverse complement strand
GGCCTCTCGGCCGAGCGCGAACAGGGCATCACCATCGACGTGGCTTACCGCTACTTCAACACCGAGGACCGCAAGTTCATCATCGGTGACGCGCCTGGCCACGAGCAGTACACCCGCAACATGGTGACTGCGGCCAGCAGCGCCGATGCCGCCGTGGTGCTGGTCGACGCCACCAAACTCGACTGGGCCAACCCTGCCCTGCCCCTGCTGGTGCAAACCCGCCGCCACAGCTTGCTGGCCCAGCTGCTGCGGGTGCCCAGTATCGTGTTCGCGGTCAACAAGCTGGATGCCGTGGCCAACCCCACGCTCGCGTTCACGCACATCCAGGGTGCGCTCAAGGCGTTTGCCGCCGAGGCGGGCATACAGGTCACGGCCATCGTGCCCATCTCGGCCCTGAAGGGCTGGAACGTGGTGGACCCGGAGCATGTCAACCCAGGCTGGTGCGGCTACGAAGGCCCCACGTTGCTGGAGTTGCTGGAGCGCCTGCCCAACACGCCCACCGAAAATGAAGCAACGCTGGCCTTCCCGGTGCAGTGGGTCGAAAAGAATTCGTCGTCGTCCGACACGTCGCAGGGCCGCCGCGTGTTCTGGGGCCGGGTGGCGGCCGGTGAGGTGGCTCCGGGTACTGAAGTGCAAGTGTTTCCCAGTGGCCAGAAAGCCGTCGTGGCCCAGGTGCTGGACCATGCGCGCCGCCCGGGCTCCGTCGAAGCGGGCTCCAGTGCGGGCATCGTGCTTGACCGTGAAGTGGATGTGTCTCGCGGCGACTGGATCCTGGCCGCCCCAGTGCCCACCGCCGTGGCCGACGACGACTTTGACACGCCTGTGGCCGTGAGCCCCTACCCTGGACGCAAAGAACTGTCCACCACCATCGCCTGGATGGACGACGAGCCGCTGGTGGCCGGGCGCGTGTACTGGGCCCTGCATGGTCACCGTTGGGTGAAAGCCAAAGTGAAGCGCGTGGTGCACAAACTCGACATCAACACCCTGGCCGAAGAGGGCGCCACCCAGCTGGACCCCAACGCCATTGGCCACGTGGAACTGTTGCTGCAGGAGGCCTTGCCGGCCGTGCCCTACACCACGTCGCGGGTGCTGGGGGCACTCATTCTGGTGGACACCGCCAGCCACAAGACATCGGGCGCGGTGCTGGTCAACTGATCACCGAACCTGCGAGCCCCTGCTCCGCCTCCGGCCCCTCGTCCAGAGCCTTGCCCCCCACCAACCCGCAGGGGTCTTGTCGCAGGTCAAGGTGTGGGGGCAATAGGGCTTTACCATTCCCCACCTTTTAAAATAACGGGTTTCACCGATCCCCACCCTCACACCATGACCCACGTTGTCACCGAAGCCTGCATCCGCTGCAAATACACCGATTGTGTGGATGTCTGCCCTGTGGACTGCTTCCGCGAAGGCCCCAACTTTCTCACCATCGACCCCGATGAATGCATTGACTGCGCCGTGTGCATTCCCGAATGCCCTGTCAGTGCCATCTATGCCGAAGAAGACGTGCCCAAAGACCAGCAGCACATGACCCAGCTCAACGCAGAGTTGGCCCTTCTGCCCAGCTGGAAAAGCATCACCAAACGCAAGGCTCCATTGCCCGACCATGAGGATTGGAAAGACAAAACCGGCAAACTCTCGCAACTGGTGCGCTGAGCCTGTCATTCGTCTTTTCCCCACCTTTCCTCCAGGCTCTCCGGACTCCGTCGCATGCCCGCATGCGGCTCCACTGAGCCCCCTGTTTCAGCGCCCCTCCAGGGCGCTGTTTCATTTGCCAACCCCGTTTTCCTGCCCCGGTGATTGCCATGGACCCATCTTCCTCTTCCGCCACGAGCGATTCACTGGACGGCACACCAGGCAGCCATGCCCCGGGGGCAGTCATCGAAACCGATGCACTTGTCATCGGTGCGGGCCCGGTGGGGCTGTTTCAGGTCTTTGAGCTGGGCCTGCTGGAAATCAAAGCCCATGTGGTCGATGCCCTGCCATACCCGGGGGGCCAACCCATGGAGCTGTACCCTGACAAACCGATCTTCGACATTCCCGCCGTGCCCGTGTGCACCGGCAGGGAGCTGACCGCCAGTCTCATGCGCCAGATTGCGCCTTTCGGGGCGACGTTTCATTTGGGGCAGGAGGTGACGGCGCTGGTTCAGCAGGCGGACCAGAGGTTCGCCGTGGAAACCTCGCGCGGCACACGTTTTCTGAGCAAGACGGTGTTCATTGCGGCCGGGGTCGGCGCCTTTCAGCCACGCACGCTGAAGGTGGCAGGTCTGGATGCGTTCGAAGGTCGGCAACTTTTCTACCATGTGAAAAATCCGGCGGATTTCGCGGGCAAGAACCTGGTGATCGTGGGGGGGGCGACTCGGCCATCGATTGGGCGCTCAACTTTGCCGCCGATGGGCCCCATCAGGCCGCCAGTGTCATCCTCATCCACCGCCGCGATGGTTTTCAGGCCGCCCCCGCCAGTGTGGCTCGCCTGCGCCAGCTGTGCGAGGAATCGCGCATGCAGTTCCTGGTAGGGCAAGTCACGGGACACGAGTCGGCAGGCGGACAGCTCACCAGCGTCAAAGTCACGGGAGCCGATGGCATCACGCGGCTGGTGCCACTGGATGCGTTGCTGGTGTTTTTCGGCCTCAGCCCCAAGTTGGGCCCGATTGCCGACTGGGGGCTGGACATCGAGCGCAAGCAACTCGTGGTCGACACCGAGAAATTCAGTACCCGCGTTCCAGGGATTTTTGCGGTAGGCGACATCAACACCTACCCGGGCAAAAAGAAGCTCATTCTGTGCGGTTTTCACGAAACCGCGCTGGCAGCCTTCGGGGCCATGCCCATCGTGTTCCCCCACAAGCCTGCCTTGCTGCAGTACACCACCACCAGCCCCAAACTGCACAAAGTGCTGGGCGTGGAAACACCGACTTTTGACGACTGAAACCCGCATGAACGCGAGGCCTTGAGCCACAGGCCTCTGCCTCGCCACTACAATCCGTGCCGCGCAGTTTCTGCGCATCCGCTGGGGGTGTTGCACCGCAAGGTGCGACTGAGAAAGTCCCTTTGAACCTGATTGAGGTAATCCTCGCGCAGGGAAGCATGCCAACCACGCCGCTGTGTTCTCGCACAGCCACACAGCCACCCCATCAGGGGTGTTTGTGCCGCATCGGCGCTGGGCAAGCTCTCTGCCATTGACTTGTCAACCGATGGCACACAACAACCACACCCATGCAACCAGACGGACCTTCAAACCGTCTCACCTGGCACACCACACAGGCCACCCCAGGCCTGGCACCCGGCTGGCGCTTCGCGCTGTTGCCCAAGCCATCCTGACCGTCTTTTCGGGCGTGGCATTGGTCAGCGCCTCTTTGCCCGCCATGGCGCAGGGCACTCCCACCGAAACGCCCACCCTGGGCACGGTGACTGTTCGCCCAGAACTGAGCACAGAACCCGCGAGCGTGTCCGGATTTGTCGATGAACCCTTGCAAAGAACGCCCATCAGCGCACGCCTGATCGGGGCCGAAGACCTGGTCAGTCACCACGCCCGCCGGGTGAGCGATGTCATCCAACTCGACGCATCGGCCTCAGATGCCTACAACGCTGTGGGCTACTGGGACTATGTGACCCTGCGGGGTTTTGTGCTGGATGCGCACCACAACCACCGGCGCGATGGGTTGCCCATCAGCGCCGAAACGGCACTGCCGCTGGAAAACCGCGAACGCATCGAATTGCTCAAAGGCACCAGTGGCATCCAGTCGGGCACCAGCGCACCCGGCGGGCTCGTCAATCACGTGATCAAGCGGCCGACAGCACAACCCTTGCGCAGCGTGCGGCTGGAAGCCAGCCAGCACGGCAATTTGCTGGCCCACGTGGATCTGGGGGGGCGCTTCGGAGACAACCAGGCGTTGGGCTATCGGTTGAATGTGGCAGGCGAGCGTCTGCGCAGCCATGCACCCGGCACGGCAGGCGAGCGACAACTGGCATCCCTTGCCATGGACTGGCGCCTGCAACCCGGCAGCCTGCTGGAAGTGGAGCTGGAACACTCGCGCCGCAGCCAGGCCAGCGTGCCCGGACTCAGCCTCACGGGCAACGCGCTGCCATCGCCAGATCCCGCCATCAACCTCAATCGCCAGCCTTGGAGTCAACCCGGCGTGATGCAGGGCCTGACCGGCAGCGTTCGCTACGAGCAGGCCCTGAACACCCAATGGAGCTGGAGCGTGCAAGCCAGCAGCCAGCGCCTGAAAGCTGACGACTATCTGGCCTATCCCTACGGTTGCTATGACGCGGCTGGAGACATGTACTACGCAGACCGCTATTGCCCGAACGGCGATCTGGACTTGTACGACTACCGCAGCCTGAACGAACGTCGCCAGGCCCATGCCTTGAAATGGCAAGTCAAAGGCAACGTGGAAACCGGGGGGGTGACTCACCACCTCAGTGCCGGTGTGCTGCAGACCCGTTACACAGACAGAGGCCAAGCACAGGCCGACAACAACGCCGCAGTGGGCACCGGCAACATCCACACCCTGCCAGCCTTGCCTGCAGACGCCACATTTGCCGACCCCTACACCAATCGCAAGGAACGCAGCACCGAGTGGTTTGCGTTTGACCGCATGGCGTGGGGCGATGAGTTCAGCACCTGGGTGGGTGTGCGGCACAGCCGCATCAGCCGAGACAGCGTGCGCACCGATGGCACCCGAGCCACAGCCTATGCCCAGAGCTTCACCACCCCCTGGCTGGCGTTGGCTTGGCAGTGGCAGCCACAGACCATGGTGTACGCAAGCACTGGCCAAGGTGTGGAATCTGTGGTGGCACCGGGCCGCAGCCGTTATACCAATGCAGGCCAACCCCTGGCACCGCTCAAAAGCCGCCAATGGGAATTGGGCACCAAGCACACCTGGTCGGACGGACAAATGGATCTGGCCCTGTTCAGCATCACCCGCCCCCGATCTGGCGATGCGGGCACCTGCGACGTGACTGGGAGCTGCACCCTGCTGATGGACGGGGATGACCAGCACAAAGGCCTTGAATGGAGTGTTCAACAGAAGTGGGGTCGTTGGTTGCTGGATGGCAGCGCCATGTGGCTGTCTGCGAAACGCCGCCATGGGCAGATCGACCCCTCGCTGAATGGCAAGCGCCCCACCAATGTGCCAGACATCGTGCTGCGGGCTGGCGCCACGTATGCAGTGGCGGAAGTACCGGGGCTGAGTGTGCAGGCTCGGATCTCTCATGAAGGACAACGTGCTGTGGTACCAGACGGATCTGTCAACCTGCCGTCTTGGACACGTCTGGACATGGGCGTGAGCTACCAGACCCGTCTGTCGGGGCATGCAGCCACTTGGCGGGTCGGTGTGAGCAATTTGCTGGATCGGCGGTACTTCCAGGAATCGCCTTACCAGTACAGCCACATCTACCTGTTTCCCGCCGCTCCCAGGACTTTGAATGTGAGTCTGGAGACCCGCTTCTGATGCGGCACCCTTCCATTTTTGCCAAGCAAACTGCAAAAAAAACGGCCACCTTCCAAAATTTGAAAAACTGACCATATAATAGAAAGCTATTCCCCGATAGCTCAGTCGGTAGAGCGCCGGACTGTTAATCCGTAGGTCCCTGGTTCGAGCCCAGGTCGGGGAGCCACTAAAATTTGTACCGTTTTTCCCCGATAGCTCAGTCGGTAGAGCGCCGGACTGTTAATCCGTAGGTCCCTGGTTCGAGCCCAGGTCGGGGAGCCAAATAAAAAAGCCCAACATGCAAATGCTGGGCTTTTTTATTTTCGGCGACACTTTACCCATGACTCACGCCACCCGCGATCCGGCCCTGCCCTGGCTGCTTGACGGTCAGGATTTCCCGCCTCCCCACTCTGCGTGGGGTGAAGCCACGTCGGCTCCGGGACTGCTGGCAGCAGGAGGATCCCTGGATGTCGCCAGTCTTTGCAAAGCGTATCGTCAAGGCATCTTCCCGTGGTTCAGCCGCGACCAGCCCCCCTTGTGGTGGAGCACAGATCCGCGGATGGTGCTCAAGGTCCACGATTTCAGACTGACAATATCGCTCCGCAAACAGATTAGAAGCCTTCTCAAGCAGAAGCGATTGGTGGTGCATATGGACCGCTGCTTCCCCTTGGTGATTACCCAGTGCGCAACCAGTCCGCGTGCGGGGCAATCAGGCACGTGGATCGTTCCAGAGATGGTGAGAGCCTACCAACTGCTCCACGAAGCAGGCTTTGTCCACTCGGTGGAAACCTGGTTGGACGGAAAATTGGTGGGAGGCCTCTACGCAGTCAACATGGGTCGCATGGTGTTCGGGGAGTCCATGTTCAGCCATGTGAGCAACGCTTCCAAGATCGCGTTATGTGCCTTGGTGGGCTTTTGCCGTCATGAGGCCATGCCGATGATCGACTGTCAGCAACAGACACCGCACTTGGCCTCTTTGGGAGCCAACCCTGTAGAACGCAGCACATTCTTGGTTGAGGTAAGCGCGCTGACTTCCCACCCCTCCCCTCTGTGGCAGTTCGAGGCCAAGCATTGGGACACTGTCCTTGGATGAGCGCACCGTGACCTACCCCAAAGAACTCCCCCTCCAAGCCCTGCAGTTTTACGCCACAGCACCCTATCCTTGCAGCTACCTGCCAGAGCGCATGGCTCGCTCGCAGGTAGCTACCCCCGGGCATTTGATTCATTCCGATGCGTATTCCGACTTGATCAGACAGGGTTTTCGGCGCAGTGGGATGTTCACCTACCGCCCTCACTGCGATGGATGCCACGCATGTCTGCCTTTGAGAATTCCCGTGGCAGCATTTCAACCAACCCGAAGCCAGCGGCGTGCGCTAGGCAAGCATCGCGCACTGCGAACCAGAATACTGCCACCGAGCTACCACCAGCCACACTACGAGCTTTACCTCAGATACCAAACGGGGCGACACAGCGGCGGAGGCATGGATCAGGACAGCGTGGATCAGTACACCCAGTTCCTGCTCCAGAGCCGAGTGAACACACGGTTGATCGAGTTTTCAGCCCCCCCGCCTCATGACAACACCGAACCTTCCGTCAAAATTGTCAGCGTGGTGGACGTGGTTGCCGATGGAATCTCTGCCGTGTACACCTTCTATGATCCTGAGCCCCATTCGAGTTATGGCACCTATGCCGTGATGTGGATGATCGAACAAGCACGACGACTGGGATTGCCATACGTTTATTTAGGGTACTGGATCGAAGCCAGCCCCAAAATGGCTTACAAATCTCACTTCAGGCCTCATGAAGTGCTGCGCAACGGAATCTGGGCCCCAGTCGGCGCATGAGAACTTGATGAACGCTCAAAAGGCACTCGATATTTCACGTTATAAAATAACGTTAAACATCAACCGCCATGACGCACTCCAAAGACTCTCTTCCAAGCACCCCCACGGTACAGGTCATTGAACGAATGTTCACGCTGCTGGACATACTGGCCACTTATGAAGAACCCGTTTCGCTGAAGGAAATTGCGGCCCAGGCGGGACTTCACCCCTCAACGACGCACAGGATACTGAACGATCTGGCCATTGGGCGCTTCGTCGAGCGACCCGAAGCTGGCAGCTATCGACTTGGCATGCGCCTTCTGGAACTCGGTAATCTGGTCAAGGCCCGTCTGAATGTGCGCGATGCGGCATTGCAGCCCATGCGAGAGCTGCACAAGCAAATACAGCAACCCGTCAACCTCAGCGTGAGGCAAGGAGACGAAATCGTTTACGTGGAACGGGCCTATAGCGAGCGCTCTGGCATGCAAGTGGTCCGGGCAATTGGCGGGCGGGCGCCTCTTCATTTGACGTCGGTTGGAAAACTGTTCCTGGCAGCCGACGACATCCAGCGTGTAAGAGCTTACGCGGCCAGAACAGGATTGGCGGGGCAAACCCGCAACAGCGTGACACAGCTGTCAAAACTGGAATCCGAACTGGCTCAGGCTCGGCAAACTGGCATTGCAAGGGACAACGAGGAACTGGAACTGGGTGTTCGTTGCATGGCGGCTGGCATTCGAGATGACCACGGCAAACTGATTGCTGGTCTGTCCATTTCTGCACCAGCCGATCGCTTGGATGAGAGTTGGCTGCCCAAACTTATGACCACGGCCTCCACCATATCGCACGCATTGGGTTACAAGGAATAAGGGGAATAGAGTCCCCCACCCCTTGCTCGCCAAAGACAAATAGCGGACTCAGAACAGGGTGGTTGGCTGAGCTTCAAGCCAGCGCCTGACACGTTCGGCATCGGCAATGCGAGTGAGTTTTCCGGCAGAGTCAAGAAACACCATGATCAACTGCCGACCTGCAACCGTGGCCTGCATCACCAGGCAACGCCCCGCTTCCGATATGTAACCCGTCTTCTGAAGCCCGATATCCCATTGAGGGTTGTGCACAAGTTGGTTGGTGTTCCTGTATTGCAGTGTGCGCGTGCCCGTATCCACCGCATACCCCGGTGAAGTGGACAAATCCCGAATGACAGGTCGCTCGTAAGCAACAGACACCAACGTTGCCAAATCTTTGGCACTTGATTGGTTTTTCGGGGAAAGCCCGGTTGGGTCCACAAACTGCGTGCTTGTCATGCCAATCAGTTTGGCTTTGGCATTCATGTTTTCCACGAACTGGGTCACGCCACCCGGGAACGTACGACCCAGAGCATGTGCAGCACGGTTCTCGCTGGACATCAATGCCAAGTGAAGAAGCTCGCCACGGGTGAGGGTCGTGCCAACAGCCAACCTGGAGCCACTCCCCTTCAGAGTATCCACATCGTCTTGGGTGATGGTAATTGGCTGATCCAAAGGAAGCCCCGCATCCGACACAACCAAACCTGTCATGAGCTTGGTCAGTGACGCAATCGGTAAAACCGCAGAACCATTTTTATTGAACAGAACTTTGTGGGTTTCCTGGTCAATGACCATCACCGCATTGGACTTCAACCCCAAGGCGTCAGCGGTTGCGTTCAACCCAGCCAGTTGACCAAAAGAAGGCTGAGCAGAGGCCGACACACGGTTTCTGGGTGACACAGCCACTGCACGTCCGCGCGCCCCGAGAGCCTGTACACGCTCCACTTTTGTACGTCGGGTGTTGACGCGGGCCACCTTCCGCTCCTGACGGGGTTTGGCGGAAACCACATGGGCGCGTGCAGGTTTCTTCTTGATGGCCTGTGACTTTTCAACCTTTTTGGGTGCAGCGGCATGCACCACAGGAGCACCCAAACCAAGCAACAACATCACCACGCAAACAACGCGCCCCAACACATTCGATTGACTTGCCATACGCCTTAAATCCGTGACAGATATCACATTACCCAAGGTGCATAGGTTACAACAAAAAACCAAGCAATATCAAAAGCTTGCGAGATGAAATTCATGTAAACATAAAAAATCAGGCCCCGCAGGGCCCAATTCAGAAGAGACAGCGGTGACATCTTTGGCCCCGCCATCGAACAACGTGCATCACCCCTGGGCAGCCACCCGGTCTGCTTTGCTGTGAAGCTTGTTGAGCGCGGCCAGATAGGCTTTGGCAGACGCCACCACTATGTCTGGATCGGCCCCCACGCCGTTGACCACACGCCCTCCGTGCTGAAGACGCACAGTGACTTCACCTTGGCTTTCGGTTGAACCGCTGATGGCGTTCACGGAGTACAGCACCATCTCAGCACCGCTCTTGACATGGACTTCAATGGCTTTCAGAGACGCGTCGACGGGACCATTGCCATCAGATTGGCTCCGAACCTCTTTGCCCTCCACTGTGAATACCACCGATGCTTGAGGACGCTCACCAGTTTCACTGTGCTGAGACAGGGAAACCAAACCGTACTGCTCCTTCTCGGCTGTGACACTTTCATCACTCGCCAGCGCCAGAATGTCTTCATCGAAAATTTCTGTCTTTCGATCGGCCAACTCCTTGAACTTGGCAAACGCAGCATTGACTTCAGACTCGGAATCCATCTGAATGCCCAGATCCTGAAGGCGCTGTTTGAAAGCGTTGCGACCACTGAGTTTGCCCAACACAATTTTGTTGGCACTCCAGCCCACATCCTCTGCACGCATGATTTCGTAAGTGTCACGGGCCTTGAGCACACCGTCCTGATGAATGCCACTGGCATGTGCAAAAGCATTGGCCCCCACAACCGCTTTGTTGGGTTGCACCACAAAGCCAGTGGTCTGGCTGACCATTCGAGAGGCCGGGACGATTTGAGTCGCATCCACACCCACCGTAAGGTTGAAATAGTCACGGCGCGTTTTGACAGCCATAACGATCTCCTCCAGAGAGCAATTGCCCGCTCTTTCGCCAAGTCCATTGATCGTGCATTCCACTTGACGGGCACCCCCAATTTTCACACCGGCCAGAGAATTGGCTACAGCCATGCCTAAGTCATTGTGGCAATGGACCGACCAGATAGCCTTGTCAGAGTTGGGGACCCGCTCACGAAGGGTCTTGATGAAGTTGCCATACAACTCTGGCACGGCATATCCCACCGTATCGGGAATATTGATTGTTGATGCTCCCTCAGCAATCACAGCCTCCACGACGCGGCACAGGAAATCCATGTCACTGCGGTAGCCATCTTCGGGGCTGAACTCGACGTCACCAACCCGGGATCGCGCATACCGCACAGCTTGCCTGGCCTGTTCCAGCACCTGCTCAGGCGTCATCCGCAACTTTTTCTCCATGTGCAAAGCACTGGTGGCAATAAACGTGTGGATGCGCGAGCGATGGGCCCCCACCAACGCATCGGCAGCACGAGAAATATCCCTGTCATTTGCCCGTGCCAGTGAGCACACGGTGGAGTCCTTGATGACATCTGCAATGGCTTTTACTGCCTCATAGTCACCATTCGAACTGGCCGCGAACCCAGCCTCAATGACGTCCACTTTCAGGCGCTCGAGTTGGCGCGCAATCCGCAGCTTCTCATCCTTCGTCATGGATGCACCGGGGGACTGCTCGCCATCACGCAATGTGGTGTCGAAAATGATCAATTGTTCGCTCATGCTGGCTCCATTGGGCCACCACCGAAGGTGGCACGTGACATACAGAAAAACCCACAACTCAAAAGCAAACGGCCCGTTGCGGGAGCTAACGGGCCGTTGGAAGGGAATCTTGCGCGCTATCCTGCCTGCCCGTGGAGAGCATGCAGTAGTAGGGAGAAAAAACCTTGCTTCATTTGTTCAATGTATCACATCAAGGCTGGTCATGCAGCCCACGCTCATCAGGTTCGTCGGTCGATGTGCTGATGACACTGGTGGGCTTGCCACGTGACTTTCGCCATGCGTATACACAATAGCCAGACAAACCATAAACCACAAACAAACCAAACAGCACCGTGGGAGGGTGAATGTTGATGATGGCAATGATGAGAGCAATCAACACAATCACAGCAAAAGGTACACTTTTTTTCATGTGCATTTCCTTGAAACTGTAAAAAGGCACATTGGTCACCATCGTCAGACCTGCATACAAAGTCAGTCCAAAAACCCACCAGCTCAAATCCGTCCCGTTCACACCAGTCTCTGTCATCAACCAGATGAAGCCAGCGACGATAGCTGCAGCAGCCGGCGAAGGCAGCCCTTGAAAAAATCGCTTGTCCACGACAGCGGTATTCACGTTGAAGCGCGCGAGGCGCAATGCAGCACAAGCGCAGTACACAAAAGCTGCAATCCACCCCCAGCGCCCCAATTCATTCAACGACCACTCATAGGCGATCAAAGCCGGCGCCGCACCAAAAGACACCATGTCTGACAGCGAGTCCATTTGCTCGCCGAAAGCACTCTGGGTGTTGGTCATCCTGGCCACGCGCCCGTCCAGGCTGTCCAGAACCATGGCCGCAAAAATTCCCACCGTGGCCAGATCAAAGCGCCCGTTCATGGACATCACAATGGCGTAGAAGCCACCGAACAACGCAGCCAGCGTGATCAGGTTGGGAAGAATGTAGATACCCTTGCTGCGTCGTGGCGCAGCGGGAGTGGTTGCGGGGTTGGGATCGTTTCCGTCATGCATGAAGGGGAAGCTTCCTGGCTGCGTCTGAGGTTTCACCGCAGACAAAGGTTCGGTCAGAGAGATGGGCGATGCAGTGAGTGTAAGCCTGTGTTGGCCCAGAAATAGTCGAAACAAAAAGCAACTTGCACCAGAGATGAACCCTGAACCTCTTCGGAGGAGCAAAAAAAATGGCCACAAACGCGGCCATTGGAGGACGAGGAAATGGCGCGCAATGCACCATTTGTTCACATCAGTTGCGGGTCTGGTCCACCAGCTTGTTCTTGGCAATCCAAGGCATCATGGCGCGCAGCTTGCCACCCACCACTTCGATCTGGTGATCGGCAGTGTTGCGACGGCGAGCGGTCATGCTTGGGTAGTTCAGGCGGCCTTCCTGAATGAACATCTTGGCATAGTCGCCGTTCTGAATGCGCTTCAGAGCATTGCGCATGGCGGCACGAGACTCTTCATTGATGACTTCAGGGCCGGTCACGTACTCGCCAAACTCCGCGTTGTTGGAGATGGAGTAGTTCATGTTGGCAATGCCGCCTTCGTAGATCAGGTCAACGATCAGCTTCAGCTCGTGCAAGCACTCGAAATAAGCCATTTCCGGGGCGTAACCAGCTTCCACCAAAGTTTCGAAGCCCATTTTCACCAACTCGACCGCGCCGCCGCACAACACGGCTTGCTCGCCGAACAGGTCAGTTTCGGTTTCTTCTTTGAAGTTGGTTTCGATGATGCCGGCTTTGCCACCACCGTTGGCCATGGCATAGCTCAGAGCCAAGTCACGGGCTTTGCCGGACTTGTCTTGGTGCACAGCCACCAGGTGGGGCACGCCACCGCCTTGGGTGTAGGTGTTGCGCACAGTGTGACCAGGGGCCTTGGGGGCCACCATCCACACGTCCAGGTCGGCACGGGGTACGACTTGGTTGTAGTGGACGTTGAAGCCGTGAGCAAACGCCAGCGAAGCGCCTTGCTTGATATGAGGGGCCACGTTGTTGGTGTAGACCTCGCCGATTTGCTCGTCGGGCAGCAGAATCATGACCACGTCAGCGGCTTTGACCGCATCGTTGACTTCCATCACGGTCAGCCCGGCTTTGCCAACCTTGTCCCACGATGCACCACCCTTGCGCAGACCGACCACGACCTTCACGCCGCTGTCGTTCAGGTTTTGAGCGTGGGCATGGCCTTGACTGCCATAACCAATGATGGCAACCGTTTTGCCTTTGATCAGGCTAAGGTCGCAGTCTTTGTCGTAGAAAACTTTCATGGTTTTGTCCTGTTGTGCAAAAAATTGAGTTGGTCCGTTTGCTGGAGCCTGTCGAAAAGCTCGGCAATCATGCCTTGCAAGTATGCAAGGACTTCGACAAGCCCAACCCGAACGGAACCGGAAAGGATGAGCTTGAAACCTGATGAGACGAGTCCCAGGATCAGATCAGACGCGCAAGATTCTCTCACCACGCCCTATACCACTGGCGCCGGTTCGAACGGTTTCCAAGATGGCGCTTCTGTCAATGGCCTCCAGAAAAGCGTCGTTCTTGCCCTGGTCGCCAGTGAGTTCGATGGTGTAGCTTTTTTCGGTCACATCGATAATGCGGCCGCGGAAAATATCTGCCATGCGCTTCATTTCCTCGCGCTCTTTGCCCACAGCACGCACCTTCACCATCATCAGCTCACGCTCGGTGTAGGCACCTTCGGTCAGGTCAACCACTTTCACCACTTCAATCAGGCGGTTCAGGTGCTTGGTGATCTGTTCGATGACATCGTCAGACCCGGTGGTCTGGATGGTCATGCGTGAAAGACTGGGGTCCTCTGTCGGCGCTACCGTGAGCGATTCGATGTTGTAGCCACGGGCAGAAAACAGGCCGACCACGCGTGACAGCGCGCCAGCTTCGTTTTCGAGCAAAACGGCAATGATGTGTTTCATGTTGAAAGAGCCCTCTTTTCGCCGCCCTCCCCTGGCACTGGTAAGTGCCAAGCTTGGCGGGCAATAGATTCGTCAAAATTAATAGCTGGAAAAGCTTACGGAATAAGCAACTAAATGCAAAAACCCTTGAATCAGAGATCCTCACTGGCCAACAGCATTTCCGTGATGCCCTTGCCGGCCTGCACCATCGGGAACACGTTCTCGGTAGGGTCGGTGCGAAAATCCATGAAAACGGTACGGTCTTTCAGCTTGCGTGCTTCACGCAGTGCGGGCTCCACGTCTTGTGGACGTTCGATCAGCATGCCCACGTGACCGTAGGCTTCTGCCAGCTTCACGAAGTTGGGCAACGCATCCATGTAGCTGTGGCTGTAACGACCGGAGTATTCAATTTCCTGCCATTGGCGCACCATGCCCAGGTAACGGTTGTTGAGAGACAGGATTTTGATAGGAGTGTTGTACTGCAGGCAGGTGGAAAGCTCTTGGATACACATCTGCACCGAGCCCTCTCCCGTGACGCAGTAAACCTCGCTCTCTGGCTTGGCCAGCTTGATGCCCATGGCATAGGGAATACCAACACCCATGGTGCCCAATCCCCCGGAGTTGATCCAGCGACGCGGCTCTTTGAACTTGTAGTACTGAGCAGCCCACATCTGGTGCTGTCCCACATCGGATGTGATGTAAGCGTCAGCATCCTGGGTCAAGTTCCACAAAGTCTCTATGACCATCTGGGGTTTGATGACATCTTTGTTGCCACGATCGTATTTCATGCAATCACGGCTGCGCCAGCCTTCGATGGTGTCCCACCAGGCTGTCAGCGCTTGTGCATCCGGCTTGGCCGTGCTCTCTCTGACCATGCTGATCAGTTCTGTCAACACGTCCTTCACGTCACCCACGATAGGCACATCCACTTTCACTCGCTTGGAAATGCTCGACGGGTCAATATCTATGTGAATGATCTTGCGCTCGTTCTGCGCAAAGTGCTTGGGGTTGCCAATGACGCGATCGTCAAAACGTGCACCCACGGCCAGCAGCACATCGCAGTTTTGCATGGTGTTGTTGGCTTCCAGGGTGCCGTGCATGCCCAGCATGCCCAGAAACTTGCGCTCGGTCGCGGGGTAGGCGCCAAGACCCATCAGCGTGTTCGTCACCGGGTAACCCAGCATGTCGACCAGCGTGCGCAGCTCCTGCACGGCATTGCCCAGCAACACGCCACCACCGGTGTAAATGTAAGGACGCTTGGCGTTGAGCAGTAACTGCAGCGCTTTGCGAATCTGCCCCCCGTGGCCTTTTTTCACCGGGTTGTAGGAGCGCATTTCCACCGATTCAGGGTAGCCGCTGTATGCCGTCTTGTTGAACGACACGTCCTTGGGCACATCCACAACCACCGGCCCTGGCCGACCGCTGCGCGCAATGTGGAACGCCTTTTTCATGACCGAGGCCATGTCTCGGACATCCTTCACCAGAAAATTGTGCTTGACGATCGGGCGTGTGATACCGACGGTGTCGCACTCTTGGAAGGCATCCAGACCAATGGCAGCAGTTGGCACCTGCCCGCTGATGATGACCATGGGAATACTGTCCATGTAGGCAGTGGCAATGCCCGTGACCGCGTTGGTCAGACCTGGACCAGAGGTGACCAAGGCCACTCCCACATCGCCTGTTGCACGGGCATACCCGTCTGCGGCATGCACGGCCGCCTGTTCATGGCGCACCAGCACATGCTGAATAGTATCTTGCTTGTAAAAAGCGTCGTAAATGTGCAGCACAGCACCACCTGGGTAACCCCAGATGTATTTCACATTTTCAGCCTGCAGGGCCTTGATGAGAATTTCTGCACCACGAAGTTCTTGGGTTTGCGCGCCAGACGTGGCTGCGGCAGCGGAAGCCATTTCGGCTTTGGAGATTTCCATTTTGAGATGAACCTTTCGAGAATTTCTCTGACGAAAAACCTTGGGTGCCTCTTCCCGAACCCTTGTGAGGCCGCGTCGAGACTTGAGACCAAAACCATGGGCAGCCACTATTAACTGCGCGACCTTGATCCGTTTGCCTTTGATTTGCAGTGGCATTATCGCATTGCGGCATACCTTGCTATCCAAAAGCGGTTTTCTGGCACGGCCTGTTCACTTGGAGCGCCGCAAGGCAGTGAGACAATGCTTGACTCGCCCCAATGAACTCTGCCTCTTGCAGCCCTGCCCTCAAGCCAAACAACTCAGATTTTGCGGCCCACATCTCTATGAAAACCCTGTCTTCCACGCAAGACACAGCGCCCCCCCCCAACCTGCACGCCCCGCCACTCCGCCGTCGCCTGGCCTGCTGGCTTTACGAGGGCATGCTGCTGTTTGCAGTGGTGTTCATCGCGGGCTATCTTTTTTCTTCGTTGAGCCAGACCAGACACGCTCTGGAAAACCGTCACGCACACCAGGCTTTTGTGTTTGTCGTGCTGGGCATTTACTTCACATGGCTGTGGTCCAAAGGGCAAACGTTGGCCATGAAGACTTGGCGCATCCGAGTGGTGGACAAGGAAGGCAGATCACTGACGCAGGGACGTGCACTGCTCAGGTACTTGCTCAGTTGGCTGTGGTTTCTGCCACCGCTGCTGGGTGCCTGGCTTTTTGATCTCGGTGCTGCGGAGTCCGGTGTCATCATGGGGGGCTGGGTGCTCGCATGGGCACTGGTGTCGCGTTTCCAGCCTGACAGGCAATACATCCATGACGTATGGGCTGGCACCAGGCTCATCGAGGCAGCTTGATTCATTGGCATCGCCAGAAACGGCTTTGCCGCGCCACTCCTGTTTCATTTTCATTGCCCATGCCCCATACACTGCCCCCCACCTCTGCCAGCAACCCACAGAAACAGCGCAAAGGCCTGAATCGGGTGGTTCATGCGCTGGGCTATTCCTGGGCGGGTCTGCGTGCGGGCTGGGATGAAACGGCATTTCGACAAGAAGCTATCTTGTCCATGTTTCTTCTGCCTGCGGCATTCTGGTTGGGAAACAACTGGGTCGAAACGTCGTTGCTGGTCGGTGGAGTGGTGCTGGTGATGGTGGTGGAACTGCTGAACACAGCCATTGAGTCAGCCATTGACCGAATAGGACCACAGTGGCACGACCTCTCCAAACGGGCAAAAGACATGGGCAGTGCGGCCGTGCTGCTCAGCCTCCTGCTGTGTGGAGGCACTTGGGCTGCAGCCCTGTGGACGCGTTTCGGAGCACACGCATGACCGACACCATGGCACCCGCATTTTCTTTGTGCGTTTACTGTGGCTCCCGACCCGGTGCTGACCCACGGTTTGTGCAAGCTGCACAACAAGTGGGCGAATGGATTGGTCAACACGGCGGGCAACTGGTCTACGGTGGAGGCAACACCGGATTGATGGGTGTGGTGGCCCGATCCACACTGGACGCCGGAGGCAGGGTGGTGGGCATCATGCCCCAAGGGCTGGTGAAACGGGAACTGTCCAACCAGGCGTGTTCCGAGTTGCATGTGGTTGACACCATGCACCAGCGCAAAGCCATGATGGCAGAGAGAGCCGATGCTTTTCTGGCCTTGCCCGGGGGCATTGGCACATTCGAAGAATTGTTTGAAGTCTGGACCTGGCAGCAGCTGGGTTATCACGACAAACCGATTGGACTTCTGAATGCAGGCGGCTACTACGATGGATTGCTGTCGTTCCTGGCCACCACGGTGGCCGAGCAGTTGGTGAGTGAATGGCAAATGGGCTTGCTCACCGTCGACACCGAGCCCTATCGCTTGCTGCCCCGATTGGTACAGGCGGCTGGGTTCGGGGAACTCACGGGCCTTCAAGAAAACCTCTGAACCCGTGCTTCTGTGGCGGCCCCAGCTCGGAGCCTTTGAGAAGGTCAGACGGCCGTTTCGTTCTCTTCGCCAGTGCGGATGCGCACCACACGCTCCACGGATGTGACAAAAATTTTGCCGTCACCGATCTTGCCAGTGCGGGCGGCCCGGATGATGGCTTCCACACAACGGTCTACGTCATCGGTTTTGACAACCACTTCCACCTTGACCTTGGGAAGGAAGTCCACCACGTACTCAGCCCCACGATAAAGCTCCGTGTGCCCTTTCTGACGGCCAAAACCCTTGACCTCGGTCACGGTCAGGCCCGTCACGCCCTGCTCGGCCAGGGCTTCGCGCACCTCTTCGAGTTTGAATGGCTTGATGACGGCGGTGATCTGTTTCATGGGGGCGTTTCCTGTGATGAATGAATGCGAACTTCATTATGCCCAAGGCCCAACAGCCTTGCGTACACTGCCCGATAGACCCGACATTCGTCAAACGGACAAGCCTCTGCCATGACCACATCGCAACCCTTTTCTCACGCCCAGTTCCCGCAACACACCCCGATCACCGTCGTCCACCGGGGAGGGCACCCCGAACTGGTTCACTATGGCTCGGTGGCGGTGTGCAATGCGCAAGGCCAATTGCTGGCCCACGCGGGCGATGCATCGGCGCCCATGTTCACCCGCTCAGCCTTGAAACCGTTTCAGGCCATGCCACTCATCGCCCGGTTTGCCGAGCGCTACCAGTTGACCGATGCCGACGTGGCACTGCTGTGCGCCAGTCATAACGGCGAACCCGCCCACACCCAGCGGGTGGCCAGCCTGCTGACCAAAGCGGGGGCCAACGACACCGCGCTGGCCTGCGGCAGCCACCTGCCCTACTTCTACAGCACCAATAACATCACGCCCGAAGCTGGCGCGGTGTTTGGCCGCCTGCACCACAACTGCTCGGGCAAACACACGGGCATGTTGCTGCTGGCGGCCGCATTGGGCGAACCCATGACCGGCTACCTGAACACCGACCACCCCGTGCAACAGGCCATCACCGCCAGCGTGAGCCACTTCACCGGTGTGCCGCAAGCCCAACTGGTGCGCGGCACCGACGGCTGCAGCGCACCCAACTACGCCGTCCCCCTGCCCGCGCTGGCCAGCGCGTTTGCCCGGCTCACGCTGACCGAGCCTGATACCGAGTACGGACAAGGCCCGCAGCGTGTGGCGCAAGCCATGTGCACCCACCCCGACATGGTCAGCGGCCAAGGTCGCAACGACCTGGCCCTGGCCCGCGCAGGTCGGGGCGACTGGGTGTGCAAAGTGGGGGCAGATGGCGTGCAGGCCATCGCCAGCCGCAGCCGGGGCATCGCCCTGGTCGCCAAAGTGAGCGACGGCAACCTGAAAGCCCTGATGGTGGCGGTGGTCAGCGTGTTGGAGCAACTGGGCTGGCTGGATGCCGAGGCGCGTGCCGACCTGGCCGAGTTCACACCGCCGCCCATGAAGAATGCCGCCGGACTGGAGGTGGGGCAAATGGTGCCGGTGGTCAAACTGACCTGACCCCGCCCCAGCCTCCGGCGTCAACCCCGGTACTTGCTGGTGATGGGATACCGCCAGTCTTTGCCAAAACTGCGGTGCGTCACCCGAATGCCCACCGGCGACTGGCG
>Ga0075012_10002199_pt1 | contig 19331 bp, 25 predicted proteins | sample All_14_2_FD_71474 | JGI IMG/M metagenome (GOLD analysis project Ga0075012, IMG submission 71474) | Freshwater microbial communities in response to fracking from Pennsylvania, USA - Allegheny Zone_MetaG_DW_15 | ecosystem: Environmental > Aquatic > Deep subsurface > Groundwater > Drilled... | reverse complement strand
GAGGTGGCGGACATCTTCCGCACCCACGGGCCGGCCTGGCGGCAAGCCCAGCGCTCCCACCTGAGCCTGGGTCAGCTCAAGGTCATGACAGCCATCGAGCAGTGCCGCAGCGCGGCACTGGGGGGACATGTGCTGCGCAGTGAAGACTGCAAGCGCCTGCAGGTCGCCTACAACTCGTGCCGCAACCGCCACTGCCCCAAGTGCCAGGCCAGTGCTGCACAGCGCTGGCTGGATGCGCGCCAGGCCGACCTGCTGCCCGTGGACTACTTCCATGTGGTCTTCACGCTGCCCGCACCCATCAGCGAGATCGCGTACTGGAACAAGGCCGTCGTCTACGGCCTGCTGTTTGAGGTGGCGGCACAGACGCTGCGCACCATCGCCGCTGATCCCCGGCACCTGGGCGCGCAGATCGGCGCCACCCTGGTGCTGCACACCTGGGGTTCGGCGCTCACGCACCACCCGCACGTCCACGGCATCGTGCCCGGCGGAGGGCTCTCGATCGACGGCCAGCGTTGGGTGGCTTGCCGACCGGGCTTCTTCCTGCCGGTGCGCGTGCTCTCGCGCCTGTTCAGGCGGCTCTTCCTGGAAGCACTGGAACAGGAGCACCGCGCAGGCACGTTGCAGTTCTTCTCGCAACACACCGCGCTGGCAGATCCGAAGGCCTTTGCGCGATGGCTCGCGCCGCTGCGACGGTGTGAATGGGTGGTCTATGCCAAGAAGCCGTTTGCGGGGCCACAGGCTGTGCTGGCCTACCTCTCGCGCTACACGCACCGGGTGGCGATCTCCAACTCTCGGCTGGTGGCGCACGACGAACGCGGGGTGACGTTCCGCTGGAAGGACTACCGTGACAAGGGTCGCAAGCGCCACAAGACGATGACACTCGCGCCCGAGGAGTTCATGCGCCGCTTCCTGCTGCACGTGCTGCCGAGCGGGTTCCACCGGATCCGGCACTACGGGCTGCTGGCCAATACCCATCGGCGGGAGTGCATCGAGCAGGCGCGCCAGCTGCTTGTGCCTGAGGAGCCGGGCGGGCAGATCGAGAAGACCCGGTGTGCTGATGCTGAGCCGGTCCGGCCGACCTTCGTGTGCGTTCACTGCGGCGCGATGATGCTCATCGTCGAGACGTTCGCACGCGGGCAGCCCATTCGCATACCGCACCAGCGAGGGCCACCATGACCGCGTTGGCATGTGCAAGCTTGCTTGTGTCTGGAGCGGGCTCACCACGGCTCGCAGGGAACAGCTGCGCCCGAATCGGAAATCCACCGTGTTGGACCCGCAAGAACTGCTGCAGTTGTTCCTCTGAAACCGCGCGGCACTCAGCTGTGACGACACCGCTCCGGGATCAGGCGGCGCAAATGCCGCTGCCTGCAACACTGCGCACGGTCAAATCCCCATAGCTGCCAACTGGTACACCCAGATTGGTGCTCCCCGCGGTTTCCTCCCTAGAGGCTTGTACGACGCCCACCCTTCGTGGTCAGCGTGTGTCGTCGGCACGCCTGCACGGGAGGGCGTCCTACAACCCTTAACTGTTGCGGCCATTGCAATCGCCGCGAACCGCGCTTACAACAACCTTCCTCCGCGACTGAATACCGTAGTCGGGCGAGATGACATCACTTTGGCGCTGGGTGAGCTCATTACCTGATGCAGAGCCGTGTACGCGTGCTGCTTCGGCATTCACACTGATTCACGCCAGCCCACACGGATTCTGATCACAAGTTTTCACGCCGTTTCACTTGGCACGGACAGCTATGCGTCAGACCATACCTCTCACTGATTTAACCGGATCTCCCCAAGGAGCCTCTAATGTGTGACTCGACAGCATAAAAGTGCAAGTGCGGTGCAACGACCCGCTGTTGTGCACAGGACTCAAAGTGTCATTGAGAGACCAATCCGATCTGAGCTTCATAAACGATGACGAAGAGCCCGCCGATGTCATAGTCGCGGACTACGACCAAGGTTTGCTGCTCATCGCGGAAACCAAAGCCAAGGAACTGGTGGCGAGAAAGCCCCCCAAAGTGCTAATAGTGACTCCGCGCGCAAATGAATGGGAGATTTGCACTGCCCTGGAACTTGGTGCGCGTGGATATCTGATTCAGGGCTGCGAGCTTTCAGAACTGATCTCGGGGGTGCGGGCCGTTCACCACGGGCTGCGCCACTTGTGCGGACCAGCGGCGCGCCGTCTGGCCGACAGCATCGCGTATGCAACGTTGACGCGCCGCGAAATGGAGGTACTGCGTCTGGTTGCCGAGGGGCTTGGCAACAAGTCAATCGCTAGAGAGCTGGTGATCGAGGTCGGCACGGTGAAGTCGCACCTCAAGACCATATTCGATAAGCTCGGCGCTAAAAGTCGGACTGAATTGGCGAGCGTGGCGAAGCACCCGGGGTCTGCTCGTTCGTTCCGTAGAGCAAGACGCACGCCACTAGTGCGGCCACATCGGAGTGCGACGGCCGCAGACTGTCTGCCGCCATCGGTTGCATGAAACCTCCCCCCGTTTGGCAGATGCCACTTGTGCATTTTCCGCGAACCAATCCTCGCACCATGCGGGTGCGGCAGGAAAGGGATTTGCAAACCAATGGACAACGAGCACGTCCCCGCCCTGACGAAACCACTGTCGGCATGGAGCACTCTCCGCGACTAAGGGTGGGATCAGCGATGACCCCTCTGACCTGCGTCGTCATGCTGCGGTATTCGCGAGTGGTGGCGAGGTGCTTGTATCCGTGGGGCTAAACCGCAGGAGCGGTCTGACACGTCAGGTACGGGTGATCGAGAGACCGCCATCGACGAGCGAAGAAGTCCCAGTGACGAACGACGAGTCATCCGATGCGAAGTAGAGGACCGAACGTGCAAGCTCCTCCGGCATAGCCACTCGCTTGAGGGCGTGGAGTTGTGTGATGAAAGCCTGAGCCTCGGCCGTGACGTTCATGTCTCGGTACATCGCCGTATCGACCGCGCCAGGCAGGATAGCGTTCACACGTACCTTTTGCGGACCGAATTCGGCAGCCAGCACCTGTGTCAGCCCGACGAGACCAGCCTTGCTTGCGGCGTAGGCGGCGACGCCCGGAAAGGCGCAGGTATGGCCCACTAAGGTGGACGTGAAAATGATCGAGCCGCCATCATTGAGGACCATTTGGGCGACCTGGTGCTTGGCGCATAGGAAGGCGCCCGTGAGATTGGTCTCGAGCGTCTCGGCCCAGCCCTGTTTCGAGACACCCGTCGATGGACCAGCCTCGCCCAAGGTGCCGGCATTGTTGAAGGCTACGTCAAGCCGCCCGTAGCGGCCCATAGCGAGCTTGACCAGGCTGCAGGCGTAGTCTTCGTCTCGAACATCCCCTGCGAGGGCTGCGGCCTGGCCACCCGCCTCGGTGATGGCCTTCACCAGTGTGTCCAGTTCGGCGCTGCGACGAGCCCCGACGACGAGCTTCGCACCTTCGGCAGCGAACAGCAATGCCGTTGCACGGCCGATGCCGGAGCTGGCGCCGGTGATGATGGCGACCTTGCTTTTAAGTCTTGGTTTCATGTAAGTACTCTTTGGGGTGTTGCGGAACGATTGGAGCGCGTGATGGAACTCTGAGCGTTGCGAAATATGCTGAAGCAGCAATGACAACAGCGACGGCGGCGATGCCAGCCGCGTATGTGGGAAGAAGCCGCAAAGGAAGCCCGGCACCCACCAACAAACTGCCGAACCAAGCGCCGGCGGCGTTGCCGATATTGAATGCTGATACGTTGAGCGTTGAAGCAATGGCGGCAGCGTCTTGGGCCTCGTTAACAACATTGGTCTGCAGGCCAGGAACTGCGCAGAATGCAGCGAACCCCCACACAAAAATCATCGGCACTGCGAGCGCTGGCACCGAAAGTGCGAGGGAGACTCCGAGCTCGACGACAGTGAGGAACAGGAGGATGCCCACCAGCGATGAAAGGAGCTTCCAGTCGGCAAGACGCCCGCCGACGGCGTTGCCCAATGTCATACCCAGACCGAATAGGAACAGTGTGCCTGCGGCGGCGTGCGGGGTAAGCCCTGTCACATACACAAGCATGGGTGCGATGAAGGTGAAAGCGGCGAACACGCCTCCAAACGAAAAAATCGTCAGCAACAAGGCGACCCACATGCGCGGCCTGCGCATGACCGCCAGAACATATGCGCTCCCGACGGTGCTAGTTGAAGGGCACGACGGCAGCAGCCATGCGACGCACGCGAAGGCCAATACTCCCAGCGCGGAGACAGCCACGAAGGTGCTTCGCCAGCCCGCCGCTTGTCCGATAAGCGTCCCCAACGGGACCCCGAGCACGGTGGCCAGAGTCAGCCCAGAAAACATCAAAGCGATGGCTGCGCCACGCCGGCTGGGCCCGGCGATATCGGAAGCAATGACGGCGCCAATTCCGAAGAACGAACCATGGGTCAGAGATGCGACCAACCTGCCTGTCATCAGGCTTGCATAGTCGGGGGAAAGCGCCGAGAGTGCATTGCCTCCGATGAATACTCCCAGCAAAGCCAGCAGGACCGATTTGCCTGGCCAACGCGCGGTAAGTTGCACGACAAGGGGACCGCCTAAAGCGACGCCCATGGCATAGCCGGTGACGAGCAGTCCAGCCTGTGACAGTGAGACTTCGAGGTCTGATGCCACTTCGGGCAGGATGCCAACGATCACGAATTCTGTGGTGCCGATCGCGAAGCAGGCCAGGGCGAGCGCGAGTATCGGCCACGAGCGGAAAGTAGGTTGCATGTCCGGCTCCTCAGTTCTAGGCGAGACCTCAATCTTGAGAGCCCAACCCGTGGATTCCTGGCGATTGCCGGTGCAGGCGTCGTATTGCCCGTACTTGGAACGTCGCTCCGATGAGGAAGAGTAGAAAGCAAACTCCGTTGGCTGCCTGCAATGCGGGATCTTCGGGGCTCTGTAAGAGCGGTGTTCCCAGAGGCAGGCGTGTCGCACTCTCAGCCATTGCCGGAATGATGTGGAAGAAGAAGGTGAGCGAGTAGGCAACCCTTTCCACATAGGGTGCGAGGTCGCCTAGTAGCTGCGAATGTGCTGCAAGGAAGGCAACCGCAAGTGTGGCCAGTGTTATCACGCCCAGCGCATGGGGCTTGCCAAACCCGTCATGCTCGAAAATGCCAAAACCAGTCAAGCATGTAGCGATGGTGAGGGCGATATAGATACGCCCGGCGCGAGAATCGGGGCCGATAGCTTGGTAGCGCACAAGAGCAACTACGCCCGCGGAAACGGCGAAGACACTGATGGCGGTGTGAAACATGCCGAGAGACGTTAGGCCAAACATGATTGCTCCTTGGCTGTGGTTGAGAGTGCATTAATCTTCGTCACAGTTGTGGCGGATGTGACGTATCGGATGCAAGAGCGGCGGCTGCCTCGTTTGGGGGGACTCACGCTTTAAGTGCGCGTGCGCTGAACTTGCGGACAGGCGGCTTCTGCTCACATGATTCATATCTTCTAGGGGAGCGCGACATTCGAGCTGAACGCCCGTATGCAGTGCGCGGACGGTGCACGAGTGGAGTGCCGTCCGCTACCGAGACAACACTGCGCCATCAAGCCCGCGAGGAGGATGGCAACGAACCAGAGGACGACGTGGTGCAAATAGCTTCAGGACCAGGTATGCCCGGTGAATTCCCCGACTGCCATGGTCTGCTTGCGATTGCTATCCTGTCAGCATGTGCCGCCTCGAGCACAGCACTTGGCCGAAGGCCGACAACTGCGGCGGGCGTGTTTGCATCCAGTCTCTGATTGGGCCGACAGAACCATTCAGCAAGCTGCCATTCGTGCCTGACGAGAACCTGGACTGCATGAGAATTTCTTCGGCACGCGCGAGTCCACCGGTGGGTCGAAATCCGTCGAGCAGCGAAATGAATAGTGCATGCGACCCCGGCTTTCCAGCCGGGGTCAGGACCAATCGCTCCGTCCATTGCTCAGTAGCGGCGTTGAGCTGACTGGCGCGGTGGTGTTCTCGCTGCGGTTTGTGGAAGGCTGCCCGCATGAAGTGGTCCTCAAAGTGAAACTCACTTTGCACTTCAGTTCAATGTTCGGCATATCCCTTGCGGCAGATGTAATCCACCGCCGAGTAGGGGAGGCTCTGGACCCCACATTCGCAGGGAGTTGACGGCCCTTCTTCTGGGATAGCGGTCCCTAAGACCTCAGACGGACCGAACAGGTGCGTGAACCGCATAGTCTTGATGTGCCGACCGTTTGGTCTGCGTCACAACGGTAAAGGAGATCGCCATGATCCCATTGACGAAGCCTGTCATAGCCGTAGATGGCTATGAGTTGATTTTTGCGGACCTGTTCAACCAGGGCTCCTCGTATGTTTTCCCTTGCGATGCCCTGGGCCATGTCGACATGGATACCCTGAGCGAGTGCGCGCGGAACAACTATTTTTATGCGCGGGTGGTCGTTGGAAATTCCCTGTCGGCTCCGTTCGTCCACGCCATTGCCCCTGGGCGTCTGCGCTGAGTCCTCGGTAAAAACGGTCACTCTTCGCTTTGCGCTTCCGCAGCACCTGACGGTGCAAGGAGTTCATGCCGAAGGCCCGACTAGACAAGCAGGACGAAGAATCTGGGAATCGAGTCGCACCTGCTCAAGACTTCTTTCTCTCAAGTACATCAAAGTCAATCAGGCCTCGACGACCAGCCGTAGCAATAGCCTCTGTTCGGCTCAGAACATCCAGTTTGGCAAAAATGCTGCGCATGTGCGATTTCACGGTTGTCTCGGTGATTTCAAGGACCAAGCCGATATCCCGGTTGCTCTTGCCGCTGGCCAGCAGTGCGACTACTTCCACCTCGCGACGCGTTAGCGCTTCGTCTGCCAAAGTGGCTGCGAACTTTGCGAGAAGAGCGGATGGCAAGCAGATTTCACCCGCGTGGACTCGACGAATGTAGGTCAGGAGCTCATCGCGAGGAGCATCCTTGAGAAGGTACCCTCTGGCACCCGCCTTGACGGCACGGGAGATGTCGTTGTCGGTGTCGTATGTCGTGACAACGAGGATGCGCGCAGATGCATCTGCGGCGCGAATTTCCTTGATGGCGCCGACGCCGTCCAGACCAGGCATACGCAAGTCCAGCAATGCGACATCGGGACGTTTCTGCTGCCAGAGTTCGAACGCGTCTATGCCGTTGGAAGCTTCTGCTACCACCTCCATGTCGGACTGCCTTTCGATGATGGCGGCCAGCCCTTCTCGCACGGTGACGTGGTCATCTGCAATCAGTATGCGGATGGGGGACTGTGCGGGATGAGGACCGCCGGTTGCTGTGGGTGGCATCATATGATCACGTCCTGAGGTCTTTCCAAAGGCAGCGCGATTAAGAAGCGCGCTCCTTGACCGAGCATGCTTTTGATGGTGAGCGCACCCCCCATGGAGCTCACGCGTTCGCGTATGCCTATCAAGCCGAAACCAGCGCTTTTGGCAACCGGATCGAAACCACAACCGTTGTCACTCAGTTCCAAACGAACTTCACTCAGGTGATATTCGATGCGTGCTTCAAAGTGCGATGCGCCTGAGTGACGCAGTACGTTTGTCAATATCTCTTGCACGATGCGGAGAAAATTCGCCTCCCATTCGGAAGAGAGCTTGATAGGTGCTCCCACTGATACGCAACGGGCCTTGACCATCGTACCGGCAGTCATCTTTTCGATGAGCAGGTCCAGAGCCTGGAGCATTTCATTGTCGTCAAGTTCCTGAGGGCGCAGTGCGCGCACTGAACGCCGTGCTGCGGTCAGGGTCTCTCTGGCAAGCCCTTGCGCGCGAAGGATGTGCATTCCAGACTCATCTACAAGACCCTTCGAGGTGGCATCGGTTGCAGCCTCGAGCTGCACGATTACACCTGTCAAACCCTGGGCCAGAGTGTCATGAATGTCACGAGCCATCCGGTTTCTCTCCGCGTTGATCGCACTCTCTCGTCCTTGGGCTGACAGCCTCGACAACTGCATGGAAAGCATGGCTTGGTTTGCCAGCGCTTGCGCCAGGTCCAGTTCTTCTCGCCGAAAGGCCCTTGGAGTATTGAATCGGACGCTGATGGCGCCTTGAACACGATGCGCCACAGACATTGGTATAAGGAGTAGGGTTGTCACACCAGACGACATAAGAAGTCGGCGCCATGGCGATTCTTCGAGTGAACGCACGTCCTCAATGATTTTCAGTTTTCCGCTCAGAAAAACAGTGTGCCAAGGAGAGTTTCCGCCAAGCGTCCTAGGCAGAGACGGCTCGGTTCGCGTCAAGTACTTGCCGTCTTCGTAGAGGCATAGGAACTCCGCCTGGTCACTCTTGCCATCGCGCTGCCACACGCTGCAGCTGTGTGCGCTCAATTGGGTTGTCATCGCTCGCATGACGTGCTGCAGCAGACGGTCTGGAGCTGACTCGAGGGTGAGTGCTTCGAGGGTCTGCGTCAAGGCGTCGACGTGGCTTCGGGCTAGTCGCTCGGATGCGGCAAGGGCTTCTTCGGTCCGCTTGCGCTCGGTGATGTCCATCACGATGCCTAACATTCTCAATGGGACTCCATCTGCGTTCGTGCGGTATACCTTCCCCCTAGCGGCAAGCCAGTGAATGCTGCTGTCAGACCAAACCACTCGGAACTCCGAACGCCAGTCGAGCTGGGTTCTGATGGCCTCCTGCAGGGTTGATTTAACTCGTGTACGGTCATCGATGTGCACGTGTTGAAGGGCCGTAGCTGCGCCCCATTCACTGTCTGGGATTGGCTGTGAGTAGCCAAAGCACTGGTCGTACCGAAACGAGCGCCTTGAAGTGTCCTTGACCAGATCCAGGTCCCACTCGCCGACCTGGCCCGACTCCAACGAAAACTCAAGTGCGGCCTTCGCCTGTTCCAAGAGCACGCGCTGAGTCACATCTACGAGCATCGAACGCGTGTAAAGGCCGCTTCTCGCCGGCTTGGAAGACCACTCCACCCAAATCGAGCGGCCATTGTCCCTGCGGCGCATTTCCAGCAACAAGCCAGCCGCTTCCCGTCCGTTGGCTATGGCGTCCAGCGTCGACTTGAGTCCTTTTTGGCTCTCTGGCGTGTCGGCAACGAGGGAACTGCCCAGTGTGCTCGCCACCTCGTCGGCCTGCAGGCCCAGAAGTTCGCGAGCGGCGCGGTTGGCGTGAATGAATTTCGAGTCCAGCCCCTCGTGGATGTACGGGATGGGTGCTTCCTCGAAGAGATCGAAGAAATCCTCATTCGAGTTGCTCCAAGACGTTGGACCCGAGCCAGGGGAGGATTCGGATTTCATGACATGGGCGCTCGCGATATGAACTGACTCTCCATCATCTGCGCTTGGGGGGTAAAAGTCACTGATCCCAAAGAAGGAGGCGTAGAACCGTCCCAAGGACGCACGTTCGCGCGTTCGAGCGAAGCTGGTAATCAGGCAGGGCCCCGCGCAGACTTCCTTTTAGGCGGCAGATTCCTGTCACCTTCAACCCACGAAGGAGTTCATTGTGAAAAGAATACTCCGATTCGTCGTCATTTTGGCTGGTGGCGCCACCTCCTATGTGTTCGCACAGGTGACCGCGTTTCCGACCACCCACCCTTGCCAGTCGATTTCACACCAAGGTGTCGCACTGGAGCCAGCTGCCGCAGTGCAGGCGCTTCGGTTTCTCTTCAGAGATGTGCACTCGGCTGAGTACCTTCAAAGGAGTTCATATGATTCCCATTGACACAATCAAAGTCGTCGTTCTTTGTCGCGACCCACTGGTGCGGGCAGGCCTGAGAGACACGCTGCAGGCCGAGTCAGACTTTCAGCTGCTGCCGAACGACTGGCAGCCATTAGTTCGTCACTCCCTGCATGAATCGCGCGTGGACCTCGTGGTCGCCGACTACGATCATGCCCTTGAGCTGCTTGAAGACTGCCGAGCAACCGGACCGATGCGGCATGGCTGGATGCCGAACGTACTGATAGTGACCCATCGCGACAGCGAAGGGGAGATTCGCCATGCACTTGAGGCGGGTGTGCGCGGCTACCTGTTTCTGGGTTGTGGGCTGGATGAACTCGTCAGGGCCGCGCGATCGGTGCGGCGAGGTATCCGCTACGTCGGAATGCTGGCAGCCCAGCGCTTGGCTGACAGCGTTGCCTGCTCTTCGCTGACGTTCCGTGAAATGGATGTGCTTCGGCTCGTAGTAAAAGGGCATTCGAACAAGGTTGTCGCTAGGCAGCTCGATATCGCCATCGGGACGGTGAAATCACACCTGAAGTCGATCTTCGAGAAGCTGGACGCAACCAGTCGCACTGAAGTGGCTGCAGTCGCGGAAGAGCGTGGGTTGCTTGCACTGCCCTCCGGCTTGGCGCACGGTAAACACGGCGAGTCAAATAAGGCTGCGCTTTCAGAACTTGCAATGCATTGAGAAATGTCCACCATGCAAGGAAATCTGGAGCCGGATTTGGTGACCGTGGTGATCCGCCACCAGGTGCGCCCTGGAGCGCGAACGCAATACCTTCAGTGGCTTGAGCGCATCATCCCGGTGGCAGCCCGCTTTCCAGGCCACCGCGGAGTCAATGTTGCCAAACCGAGCGGTGACGGGGATGCCTACACCATCACGATTCGGTTCGACGCGCTTAGGCAGGCGCAGGAGTGGCTCGACTCAAGTGTCAGGCACGCATTGATGGGGCAGGCGTTGCACATGCTCGAACACGCAGAGGAGGTGGAGACCGTTACAGGACTGGAGTTCTGGTTTACCCCGCTGGCAGGACCGAGGCATGCTCGGCGCTACAAGCAATTTCTCTTGATTTTGTCGGTCATTTATCCCCTGACCCTGGTAATTCCATGGATGTTGGCTCCTCTCTTCGCGATGGCTCCCGTTCTGCAGCTGCAAGCAGTCAGCGTATTGATGGTCTCCACCGTTGTCGTCGGACTGATGACCTATGTGGTGATGCCGCACTACACGCGACTCGTTGGAAAGTGGCTATTCAAATGAAGTGACCTTGGGTGTGTTATGCCGCTGCACCATGAGGATTTGAGGTCACTTGCGTGGTGTGATGTGCCTTCCGAGCTCGACTGCCTTGGCGAGTTCTCTTTGGTTCAAATCCTGAAAAGTGTTGGGTGTCCCCGTAGACGGCTCCACGAAGAAGAACTCGCGCATGCTGGCCCTCACATCGGGCATCTCCGAAACCTTGTTCATGGCTTCATTGAGCTTGGTGACCACGGAAGCCTGCATGCCCGCCGGGCCCACAAAGCCGAAATAGGTATATGGCTCCAGGGACTCGAGTTCTTTGATGCCAATTTCTGAAGTGCCTGGCACCCCAGGTAGGGGGCGCAGCGAACGGGGGGCGGTAACCGCAAGTGCTCGCAACTTGCCTGCAAGCACAATTGGCCGGGCAGCCCGGAGGGTGATCAGACACATGTGAGTATTGCCCGCCATCGTCTCCCTCAAAATCTCCGTATCTGACTTGTAAGGTATATGCGTGGCTCGCAAGCCAGTTCGAGCTTTCAAGTATTCGATTTTCAAATGATTGGATGCCCCCACTCCCGCCGAGCCATAGTTGATCTTGCCCGGGTTGGCGATTGAGTGCTCAACCAGCTCTTGCATGCTGCGAACGGGGAGACCGTTGTTGATGCAGAACACGCCCGACGAACTCCCCACTTCAGCTACGAAAGTGAAATCCGCCATCGGTGCATAGCCGATATCCTCGCGAACGCCAGGAGCAAGTGAGAGCGAGCTTGCATTACCCAGGAACAGTGTGTGTCCGTCCGGTGGGGCGCGGAGTAAGTCGCGTACGGCGGGCAACTGAAAACCACCTGGCTTGTCGTCAACGATCACCGGTGTGCCGAGCAGTTGCGACAGTTTCACGCCGTATAGGCGTGCCATAAGGTCAGTGGTTCCTCCAGCACCATTGCCGACAAGGATCCTGATCGGGCGCCAGGGAAAATTCTGAGCTGAAGCCTTGAATGGCAATGCACCCGTGAACACCGCCAGACCAACTGCTCGCACCAGCCCACTACCAAGCCATTGCCGTCGGTTTGACTCTTTCATGTTTGTTCCCTCAGTTGCGGGGAAATTGCCAGGCCCGAATTGAAGCTGTCGCGTCGCGCACTGAGGCAGTTTGCGCGGTAGTCACAGTTTGAAGAAGGTGTGACAAGCTAGTTTTGTCGCTAGGCCCTCGATCACATTTCAGAGTCTAGCTGTATGCGGACTCACCTGTCGACTCGTTGGTCGGTGCGCGCTGATCTGCAGTGTTCTTCACAATTTGTCTTTAAAGCGATCTTGGAAGCGAGAGGCCGCGAAAAGCGCATTTCTCCTAAGCCTGATTCCTCATTTTCGCTCGCCGCTTCACTCTGAACCGCCCCGGGTTTCGTGGAGCCGGTTGGTTTAAGCCTCCACCATGGAGGTCTGACTGGCGAGTTGCCGGTAGTTGTTTGCCTCAGCTTCTGCTGGCGGGACGTATCCGATAGGCCCGACAGCCGGTGATGGATGAACCAGGATACCCATTCCAGCCTTGCCAGTTCCACCGATTCGCGGGTTGGCCAAGACCGGCGATAAATCACCTCGGCCTTATAGATCCCGTTGATCGTCTCGGCCAACGCGTTGTCGTAGCTGTCGCCCTTGCTGCCCACCGAGGCTCGATGCCCGCCTCTGCGAGCCGCTCGCTGTAGCGAATGGCGGGCTGCCTGGCATACAGCGCCTGCTCCAGGGTATCCAGAACGAATTCCGTGTGCATGGAACTGCTGACCCGCCAGCCCACGATGCGCCGAGCGTACACGTCGACAGCCAACCCTGCCAGGTTGAAACGTACGTGAAGTCCGACACCCAAAGCTGGTTGGGCCGCTCGGCCGAGAACAGCCGGTTGACCCGGTCCAGAGGGCACGGTGCCTTCATGTCGCTGATGGTGGTGCGCACCACCTTGCCCCCGGCGCACGCCCTGCGCAAGCCCAGGCGCTTCAACAACCTCTCCACCGTGCAGCGAGCAGGGGCGACCCCCTACCGGTTCATCTGTTTCCAAATCTTGTCAGCACCATAGACCCGCATGTTGGCTTGCCAGACACGCTCAATGTGCGGCACCAAGGTGTCGTCCCGTTGGGCGCGCGGGCAGCGCAGTTGAGGATTGCGTTGATGGGCGGCATGGCGCCAATAGCCTGACGGGTCGATCTGCAAGACCTTTCAGATCGACTTGACCCCGTAGGCCTGTCGATGCTGGTCTACGGAGTTGTTCAGGACTTCAGACGGCGGTCGAGCTCCGCCTGGGCGAAAAACGCGCTGGCCAGCTTCAGGATCTCGTTGGCCTTGCGCAGCTCTTTGACCTCGCGCTCCAGAGCCTTCATTTGTTCGCGTTCGGAAGTGGTGATGCCGTCGCGCAAGCCTGTATCGATCTGGTCTCGCTTGACCCCTTCGTTGAGGGTCTGGGGCACGCAGCCGATCTTGGGGGCTATGGTTTCAATGGCAGCCCAAAGTGAGGGGTACTCGCCTCGGTGCTCGCGCACCATGCGAACGGCGCGTTTGTGGACCTCGGGTGAAAAATGATTTGACTTCTTGCTCATGGCTCAATCCTCTCAGAGAAAAGAGCCTCCTCAAAACCCGGGCGGTTCATTCTGCAGTTCATCGTCGATAGCCAGACGGAAGTCATTTGTTGCACTACAGGTGCTGTGCTCGGTAACTGCCGGCTGCGGTGATTCGCTCAGCTTCACTGGCTGACTTCAACATGACGGGAGAAGGCCTGAATGTTGAATGTTGACAGCCAGCTAGCTTACTGGCCGTCAACGGGAAAGCAGCGCAATTTAGTTGAGCTGGGAGGTTCCGGAGGACGAAAGCCTCTGCACCGGCACATTCGCTGCGCTGGAAGTACGAGCAGGGTATCGTTGCGGATAAAGCTCGCGCAGAGTGAGACCTTGTTCGCCGTTGGCAAGCATGTCACCAGTGCGTACGGCTTCGTCCAATTCGGCTCTGACTTGCTCGCGCGACTTACCCTCTGATACTTCGCGCGCCGGGTATCGGTGTGGGAAAAGCTCACGCAGAGTGATGTGTCGCTCGCCGTCGGCCAGGATGTCACCGCTGCGCGTTGCCTCGACAAGTTCGGTGCGCACCTGTTCACGAGTCTTTCGCGTCGTTGGTAAGCGCGCGGGATATCGATGCGGATAGAGCTCACGAAGTGTGAGTCCTGATTCGCTTTCGGCAAGGATGTCGCCGTTGCGCACCGCCTCTGCCAATTCTGCACGTACCTGTTCCCGTGTGTAACCGGCTGCTTGAGCGGATGCGAAACTTCCAACAAGGGCAACAGCTGTAATAGCTGAACTTAAGGATTTGACGAGTTTCATAATTTCTCTCCAGGAAAAATTCCGAAAGTGGACACAGGTCAAGATGGACCTGCGATGAAGAATGCTTTTTTTCTCCTCAGCACGCATGTCCCAAGGGGAGGGCGTGGAACTGCCTCAGGAGTTGAACAACACCGAGATGCAGTTGGGAGGCGCGACCCCATGCCGTAGGGAGTGGGACTTGATTGGTCGTCTGGGATAGTTCGGGGTGGCCGCCGTTTCTCACCTAGGCGTACTAGCTGCGGAGTTCTCCGAAGGATTTGACAATTGCAACGGCAAGGGGTAAGGCCATTTGACCCTGGCCTGAGAGTCAGGCGATTGTTCTTGACTGGTCTAGGAATTCGACGCCAATGCTCGCTTTTCCTCAAGTAGGACCACAGGTCTAAGCCCGAGCAAGGTGGCAAATGTTCCCCATATGGTCTCTGTGAAAACGGGGCCGACTGCCAGCTTTACTAGATGCAGGCCTTGCCTGTCACGGGCAACTTTGATGAAGCTCTGCAGCCGATATGTCCGGACCAATTGGGAACAAGCGTAGACCTCTCTTTTGGCCCGCTCCGCAGCTCGAGGGAGCACAAGGTAGTCCATAGGTGGCAGGCGTACACAAGTCTAGCGATGGTCGTATCACCGGCAGAACTTTGCCACCATGAGTTGTCTTCACCAAAACGGAGAACACCATGGAAATGACCCAGCTCTCGCTACGGCTGCCGCCACCTCAGTTTCCTTTGCCATCGCAATCCGGAATCGATTGGCTCGATGACCGTTTTCTGAATTTGATGTCCGACCTGCGCCCTTACGGCGGCATGCTCCCCGTCGAAGATGTTCGCAGCATCGGTTTTGTGAGGCGCGCAGACATGTCCATTGGCGAGGCACTGATACGCCGCGACCTCTTTGTAGTGTCCTGGCGTTATCGAATGTGGTTGCCGATGTTCCAGTTCCGCATGCCCGGCTGGGAAATCTCCAATAACGCAGCAGAGATCGCGGGGTTGCTATTCCCCTTGCTGCAGGGATTCGAACTCACCGAGTGGTTCGTCACGGCAAGCCCTTGGCTGGGTGAGAAATGCCCGGTGGAGCTGCTCGAGGAGCATCCCGCTCAGGTACGACATGCGGCTCAGGCCGATCGCTTCTTGCTCGCAGGATGAACCGACATCGTTCAAAAGTCTCACGAAGGACACCCAAGTCGTTGCTGTGGAACACGCGACATTCCTTCACCTTCGGAGACGGGTAAGACTCGGCAAGGCAGCAGTAGTCGTTGAGTGGGTGCAAATCTATAACCTGTCTAGCAGGACCTCGCTGTACTCAAGCCTGACGCGATTTAAGAACGAACCCGGCGCAGGCGCCGCTGGACTGGATTGCTTCAATGCCGGTGTGCCTGCCGAACTGACAACGGCGCAGGACAACAGCATCACCGAGTTGGCAGTGGGTATCCGCCACAGCTTCTGAAGTCGCAGCTTTGGAGTCGCGTCAGCGGCTAGGTTGTGACATCCGTGACCCAGGTCTCCTCCAAGGGTGGTTAGATTTTTGTGCGGTCGCGACGGCCACCCTCTTGCAGCCCTTTTTAGGGCTGCTTTTTTTGAGTTGCACAGGGAGCCGGTGCTCGGTGGTCACAGCCCTATCGAACTTGTTCACACCAACTCTGAGCGGGGCTCATCAGTTCGCTCGGCACTTCTCGATCTTGGGCTGATCCACATACGCACTCACAAACATAAAAAATTCTAGCGATAAGGACTGGGGGCTCGCAAAGGAACCATGACCTAGCTGTTGAGCCAAGGGGCTCATGAGAACTGTTTGTGGAGACGCATTTCAGAATGGTGAAGAATGACGAAAATATTCTTGCCCAGGTTGATGGGACGACATCGTCCTGGACTGGAAGAAGCTGCTGCACCCCTGCAAAAGGGAGTCGTGCTTTCTCATCACTCAGACTATGAAATTGCGCGCATGCGGTTCAACGCATCCCGCCATCCGCACCCTGTCTCTTGTCCACGCTCTCTTTCCCATGTACCACGCAAAGCGACGTGAGCTGATGCACTTCGCCACAAGCGATTTGATGGGTCCGAGCAGCCAAAAGTAGCGCTCTTCTCCCTTCCAATTGGGGGTGACATAAAAAGGCGTTCCCGATCAGCATGGGACCTGTTTCACACAGCCTTCTCAAACCCACGTCCTAAAGGAGTCCGCACTATGTCCAAGGTACTTGTTCTTTATCACAGCCTTTACGGCCATATCGAGAAAATGGCGCGCGCTGAGGCTGAAGGTGTCAGTGAGGTCAGTGGCGTTTCAGTGGTGGTCAAGCGTGTTCCAGAAACTATGAATAAAGATGCGGTCATCGCGGCCGGGGGCAAGATGGATCAAATCGCGGAAATTGCCTCCCCAGACGAACTCGAGAACTACGACGCCATCATTTTTGGGACGCCTACGCGATTCGGAAACATGACAGGCCAAATGCGTACCTTTCTCGACCAGACTGGCGGACTGTGGGCAAAGGGCGCGCTCATCGGCAAGATTGGCAGCGTATTTACATCGACCGCGACCCAGCACGGCGGGCAAGAAAGCACCATCTTGACGTTTCACCCGACTCTGTTGCATCACGGTATGGTCATCGTAGGCCTGCCTTACAGCGAAGTTCGGCAAACTGGCCTGGACGAAATCAAAGGTGGCAGTCCATATGGAGCCTCCACAATCGCCGGAGGTCAGGGTGAACGACAACCCAGCGCGGTGGAACTTGGAATGGCCCGTTTTCAGGGCCGTCACGTGGCCACGATCAGCAAACAGCTACACGGCTGAGCACCGCCACTTCACTCCCTTCCGCAGGAAGAGTTCTTTAGCCCGAGAACAGCTTGAAAACAATCCGCCTTAAAGGGAAAAAGAGAGAAGTTCTTCCTTTGTCTGCCGTAGTGGATCGTCGTCGGTCTGTATCAGTGGATGTCTACACGCTCTTGGTTAGCGCGACGCCAGGCCACTGCACGCACACCGAGGCGGACCGGGCAGGGGAACTGTTGTTGAGCCATGAGCCTGTAAATCGTAGATCGGCCCAGGCCCGTCATCTGCATGACGGATGACATGCGCAGAAACACGGTCGGGACTTGATCGTGTAAATCGGGTGGCGGGGTGGATGGCTGCTGCACGGCATTCTCCCGGTGGAGGCATGTTGGCAACTGTGGTGCGCGGCGCGCATCTTGGTCATGCTGGATTCACCGTCAAATCTTGCGCGCGATGGCTGTCTGGGCGAAGCATGTGTAATATTGGCTTGCGTTTTGTTGTTGGTAGGGTCCACAACGAAACAGCAAGGTGTGTTGCGAACCGGACATAAGCACTGGTCCGCGAAGAATTTCGGACACGGGTCGGACACGGCGATCTCAGAAAGCAAAAAAAAGGCAGCAGGCGCTAACCTGCTGACTCTTGATTTACTTGGCTCCCCGACCTGGACTCGAACCAGGGACCTGCGGATTAAAAGGCAGGCTTTTTCATGTTGTGCTGGCAGCTTGAAGGGAAGCCAAGTTTTTGTTCTTCGTGGTCGTGACTAGCTTGTGCAGTGTCAGCAGTGCTTGGCGCTTTTCCGCCAGATAATCGTGGCCGTCATAGTGCCGTGCCTGCACACCGCTAACGCCGTGGCTCTGCAAGCGGCCGCGTATCTCTGAGCTAATCCGCGCGCCAGCCAGAAGGGTTTCCACACCTGAGCGGATGCGCTTTGCTTGAAAGTCGGGGATCTGGTCGCCCACGGCCTCGACAGACCAACCGCTCAAGCTCGTGGCGGCAAGGTGGGTTTTCCCCACATCGGTTGATAAAGCGTAGGCACCATGGGGTTTGCATTCCAGCAGCGCAGCAGCAGCGGCAGGGATCAGGGGCAGAGTGTGCGGCCTGGGTGGTTTGCCTGGGCGGCCCTTGCTGTCGAATAGTGTGATGCTTTCACCGCTCACGTTCTCGGTGCGAAGGTTCACCAGTTGCTCAATACGCTGGCCACCGGTCATCAAGTGCAGGCGCAACACCGCTCCCTTGAAGCCTGGGATGGCTTGGATGCATTGCCAGTAGGTGCGCAACTCTTCAGCGCTGAGTGGGCGCTTGTCAGCTTTGTTTGCCGACTCGTCGGGCTCGGTGTCGGCGGCCGGGTTGCTGGTGATCCGGTAGCTCTTGAATCGCACCGGGATACTGGCCTTTGAGCGGGCGGCCTTTGCCGTTTGATAAGCGGCCCGGACGTAGGAGCGCAGTTTGTTTGCTGTGCGGCCTTTGCCCAGCTCAAGCGAGCGGCGCATCATGTCCGCGATCTGTTCCATGGTGACATCCCGCGCGGGCAAGGCGGACACCTTGGGCCATGGCTCGAACACGTGATTTTTGAAGATGCTGCGGGCGTCTTTGTGGGCGGAGCGGCCCAGCAATTCCAAGTGGTCACAGTAGTCGCTCAACAGACTTTCAAGCGTATGCGTTCGAGCGTCTTCAGCAGCGGCTACTGCTACGGCCCGCGCTTTCTTTTCGGCTGACTTGATGGCAATGTGGCCGCCCTTGTCTCTGTGCTCGTGGTGGCGCTGGGCCAGTGTTTCAGCGGCCCGAATGGCGGCTTGAATGGAATAGCCCCGCGTCGTGGGCTGCAAGCTTTTTGGGCTGGCACTGGGGTCATAGGCGCCGATAGGCTCTCGCGTCGTCTTGCCGTCCACCGTGACGCGCCAGTAAAGCATGATGCCTTTGCTTGCCAATTTGCGAGCTTCAAGTGACCCGGACGGAATGACCTTCGCTAGCCTCGCAAACTCTCCTGGCTGCAGTGCGTTGATGACTTGACCGCCCGTCTTTCCGTTCATTCGACAACTCCAAGAATCGCCAGCTGAGGGTGCCTGTCAGGTGAGTCCGTTGGTCTACTGGTGACAGTCTGGTGACAGTTTTAGGTGAGATGAAATTGTACGTTAACGGACTTAATGGGACAATGATTTCATATGAATCAATGACTTATGTCTCTGGTGACAGTCTCAGGACGTCCCATGAAATCAGCATTTTTCGGACTTTTAATCCGTTTGTCGTGGGTTCGACCCCCGCACGTCCCACCAGATTCCCCTCGCGGGAGTTGAAGAGCCTGCTACTGATTCGGTAGCAGGCTTTTTCATTTCTGGTCGCCTCA
>Ga0075012_10002194_pt1 | contig 19357 bp, 26 predicted proteins | sample All_14_2_FD_71474 | JGI IMG/M metagenome (GOLD analysis project Ga0075012, IMG submission 71474) | Freshwater microbial communities in response to fracking from Pennsylvania, USA - Allegheny Zone_MetaG_DW_15 | ecosystem: Environmental > Aquatic > Deep subsurface > Groundwater > Drilled... | reverse complement strand
ATATAATTTTGGTTATCATGTAAAGTTTTATATATAATAAAAACTCTATTATCCATTAAGATACTACCCAGATGTTGGTATTTAATATTCATAGATTCATATATTCTATCTTCTGCAACAAGATTCCTTACTGTAAAGTTCATAAATTACACCTCGATATAAATTCGCACGAATGACACATATTCGTATTTGGCACTCCTTTATACTTTAATAAAGATATAAAAGTTTCAAGTTCATCTATGGCCAATTTTGCATCCTTGTTTTTGATTTTTATATTATCTATTTTTATGGTCTTATATTTATTTTTCATCACAGTAAGACCAATATATTCTGTTATTTTACCAGTAGTCTGCTCTTTCAATAATGATGTTAATATTCTACATTTAGAATCTCTTCTGGGATTATCAAACTCATGCAAGACAAATAGTGGAAATATTTCACCATTATAGCTAAGTATAACATCTATAGAATCAGAATATATAATGTCTTCTGTGATATAATTTATTGGTACATCAATGCCCACCACGCTATATTTATCAAAACGATATAATATATTTTTTATTATTTCGTGCAACAATAAATATATACTATTTATACTCTTTTGTTCATAGTTATCTTTTTTCATATATTTATACAACATAGTTTCCCAGACTATTTTGACCTGTCTGCTTATGTTAAATTCGCCATGGACATATTTTATAGTAAATATATGTCGTATAATATTTGCGAATAAACTATCTAGTTCGGGCAATTTATCTTCATGTGAGAATCTAGTGTATATAAGCGGACATTTAAGATAAGACTTTATATGTCCATGATTAATTAAATAACTCATTTATATCACCTATCCTTGGCATTGTATCTAATGCTCTAGCCGGTAGAGTATGCTCTGGTATCCTATAGTATTTATTTAATTCATCCCGTAGCGGCCCCTCGGCAGCCTGAACATCTTTAGCATTTAATTCTAAGAGAGTAGCTTTGTGATCTAGAAAATAATAGAAAGAACCACCTTTAACATCGTTTAGTTTAGTTTTGCCAACTATTAAACGAACTATAGGTTTTCTGTTTTCAATATGTGCCTCATCTATTGGGAGAGACGGATCCCAGAAATATAGCGGAGTATTCTTTGGGTCGGTATACATTTCATTAAATAAATGTCCTAACCAATTAGCATGATACTCTATCTCTTTGCCTTGTCGAACCAATTCGTTCATGGCTTGGGCACTTTTAACATTGTCGCTACCCTTTCTGTATTCTACAGTACATAGACACATAATTTTCTCAACGACTGCTATCTCCTGTTTTAATACTCTAGTTATTTCTCCTATGCGTTGTTTTTCTTCCATATTAGAGAAATCTGCCAGATTATATAGATTGTCACATATATATACTATATGTCTATCTGTATATTTATGTTTGAGATTGCGTATCACATTTTGTGCTGCTGTAAGAGTTGCACCAGTCGTAGCATCTTTGATGATTAATCTACCATCTTTTGCCCATCGCATGAGTTTTTCATAAGCGTCGTCTCTGGCTTTCATAAAACCTTCTCTGTCTTTGAGAAACACTCTTTCTGGAGCACTCATAGCATTAATACATACTTCTGGGTGGAATGGAGCGGCTAAATGCGCTAAGAAGCGTGGAATTATTTCGTCGCGTGAGTCATCTATGGTATGATATAAAATACATAGATTTTTTTCTCTATCTTGATTGGCCTCTTGATCCCAATGCCCAGCTCCTTCTGCTGCTGTTAGCATGGAGCAAACGATTGAAACTAGAAAGCTACTCTTGCCGGCGCCTGGCTGACCACCTAATAAAAATAATTTGCCAGTAGTATTGCCATCCCACAACTGCTCTAATCTTGGCATTTTATTTAAATATAAAACGTCTTCGTCACCAGCTAATTCTTGTCTTAGCTTTAGATTTTGTAATTCATTTATATATTCTAATTCATTATATTTATCAGCATGATATTTTTCAGATATACTTCTTAAAGTATTTTGGCCGTCGGATAATATAATCTGAGCATCATCTGGATTCTTACGTAAAGAACGTATAACATTATCTATTATGTTTTCTCTCTCAGTTTGGATTCTCATTTTATCGTCATCGGCAAGCTTATGCACTTCGCGTCTGATGGTATCGATCGGAATAGATGTAATCTCATGGAGCTGAGTACACATCTTGTCTCTTTGAAGCTCTGAGGACTCATTTACTATAAGTGGAATAACTTGACCAGCTAGTTCATGTGGATCTAGATCAGTCTGCAATTGCAGATGGATTAATCGCCATTCAAAAGCTGATATATGTGGCAGATCTAACAATGCTTCTTTACCATATTTCCTCACAAATTCGTCTGGATCTAAAGCATCTGGCAGTGTGACTATTCTAGTCCTAAAGGAACGAACTCCTTCCATTACTTCAGTTATGGTGCGCGCTGTATTCTTAATGCCAGCGTCATCGCCATCCAAAAGCAAGACTATGTCTGTTTCGCCTATCCTTTGAAGCAGAGAAATATGTTCCTCTGTAAACTTAGTAGAACCAATAGCTACAGCTTTTAATCCTATTTTGTCTAAAGCAATAGCGTCAGTGTATCCTTCGGTAATATATAAACTGCTATATTTTCCTACTTTTCTTTTAGCCGCCTTATTAAGATTGTATAATAAAGCACGCTTTACATAGATCTGATTATTAGAGGTATTAATATATTTACTGCCAATCTTATTCTCTTCGTCAAAATTACAATTTCTACCAGCGAATCCACGTATCGCGCCAGATTCGTCAGCTATACAAAAGATAAGATTATTAGGATTAAATATCCTTTCTGTAATATCTGCTTTGGCTAGTTGCTCTTCTGTCACGCCTCTTTTCATAACGTCGAGTTTAAAGTCGTCCCAATTATGAACATATCCTATATTATATTCCGCGGCATCTCTTAAATCTCTTTCATCAATATACTTATTGACATTATTATCTTGAGGTTTTACATTTTTAAGATTATAAACGACCATATCTGCGATCATTTTATTAAGAGATTTGATATTCATCTCCTCTATCTCTTCCTGAGTAAGTGGCTTCATATCAAAATCTATCCCATACATGTCCGCCAATGGCTTCATATTTTCTGTAACAAATTCATATCCTAAGAATGGCTTATTATTCATTACGCTATTGGCTACGAATGTATCCAATACTCTATTGCAACCCATGCAATAACCTATCTTGTCGCCAGAATAGGATTCAAATATATGTAGGGATGGCGCATGATCATTGTGATCTGGAAATATACAATTAAACATAGTTTTGTATTTATTATGTTTAACTCCTGAATCAACCAGAAAATCTACTATTTTATTTTTTATCTCTTTTTTAGCATCATCAAATGATAGTGCTTTCATTAAACATCTCCATTGTTTTCGTTAAATATTGCATCCAATATTTCACTTGGTAATTCGTGTTCAGTATATTCATAATAGCAATAAGCAAACTTATCACGGTCCATATTAAATTTATCAGAAATCATACGTATTAAGACTAAAAGAAGATTGGCGTGAAGATTGTTTGCACTCTCCTGCATCGCCAATATCTTTTTTAGTCTATTTACTTCATTTAATATTTCTGTGATAACTGGATTTGCTGGCTCTTTTCTATTGGCATCATTTGCCTTTAAAATTTTGCCACCCATATTATCGATACATGCTAATTAATAGATTGCCTTTCTTATCTTTCGGGTATTCATTAACTCTAGAACGAGAAAGAGCGCCACAATTTTTACATGCATATACCTTAAATTTACCAGCATTTGTAAAATAATGACCATGAACATAGAGTTTATGAGAGCCGCAGATCGTACATGCACTGTCGTTGGATTCAACGTATAGTCCAAGATTAGGATGTCCTTTTACCCACGAACGCATCTTAAGATATACTTCTTCCAATACTTCGACGTCGCGCCTATTGTATTCTTGCATATATTTTAAAGATTTAGCATCACCATCAAGACATTCTTTCCATAATTCAAAATTAGTATCTAACTTTTCTGGTAGGCCGAATAATTTAGCCAATGCATTTAAATTATTATGAGTAAAACCAAATTGTTTTCTGGCTACTAACAATGTGTCTATTTGTTGATAAGGCTTACATGGTGGAAGATCGTGAATTAGAAATCTGGTGTTGATATTTGGTACGTCGAATTTGACACCATTATGGGCAACGACGATATCTGCTTCATTGAGCAACTCCCATAGGGACCTTACTATTCTCCCGTCGTCTTCATTCTTAGCTTCTTTAGATGTAAGACCGTCTGATTCAATTTTGCTACTAAACAGCCATTTAGCCGCCCATGTCAGGATAAACCATTCGCTGATTACTTTGTCGGCGCTGACATTGCCATTGTATACTTGCGTCTGCCATACAAAGGCCTTAAGCGGTGCCGTTTCTATATCTAACAATAGTATCTTTGGCAATTTCTTTCTTGTATCTGCTGTTATTAATTCATCTTTTGTGGTAAAATAACGTGCGCATTTAGGATTTAAGCATACACGCTGAACTTTACCATTCTTTACTTTTTTAGCTCTATGGCTTTTAGAACCACAGTAAGGACAATTAGTGTCCATTTGTTACTCCTATGATTGTATATTAAAACTAAAATTAATATTTTTGTGTTTAACAAATAGATTTATGTAATCATTGTTATTAAATTTTATATCTTTTATAATATCTAAGCTATCTATACATGACGGTTCCAGCGGCAAGATCACTCTGCGCGGAAAACGGTGCTTCTTTGTTCCTTTCCCTATTATATGCACTGATTCAGCTATTGGTTTGTTTTTTTCACCTTTTAAATATCTAGTATGTTTTACGCCAACAACATAGCTGTAATATTCTTTGAAAGCTTTCTCAGTTTTAAAAGAACCTTCCCATAGATCTTTGAATATGAAAAATAATTTTTCAGCCCCAGATTGTTCTTGTAATATAAAGCTGGCGCCAGGACTATTTCTAAATTTCTTATGGCTAGTTATAAAGCCTATGGAGGAATTGGGATTCGTAGATTTGAAATCGGCTATTTCATCTTTGTAAACATTAAACGGATGGTCAGATAACCATAGACCAGTTATATCGGCTTCCATAGATATCTTTTCATCTATAGAATATTCTGGAATTACAGATGGTTTTATAAATTCTTCCGAGGCATCTAATAACTTCATATTTTTAGTAGAGTTCCATTTTACAAAATCTACTAATCTTTCCAAGTATGATTTGCCATTTTGGATATCAAATACTTGAGAGCGATTTATAATATTATCGAATGCACCAGCCTTAATCATGTTTTCTAATACGTTATAGCGCGGATTAGTTCGTAAGATGAAATCACTTAAAGATTTATAATTTCCATTTCTTCTTTCTACGATGAAATTATCGGCAGACGATCCTACACCGGATATTCCAGATAAGCCAAATCTTATAGTGTTATTATCTACTGCAGTAAATGTATTATTTGATATATTTATATCTGGAGGCAGAACAGAGATTTTAAATTTCTTAGCTTCTACTATCAATTGCATAACTTTTGTTATGTCATCAGATTCAAATAATATGTTAGCTATGAAAAATTCTACTGGATAATAATACTTTAACCATGCAGTTTTAGCTGTTATAATAGAATATGATACAGCATGAGATAAGTTGAATGAATATGACGCAAATGATACTAGTTCCTCCCACAATATTTCCAATTCTTGATCTGTCATTCCTTTTTCTTTTGCTTTGGGAAAGAACCTAGATTTTTCTATTTCCATCTTATCGCGCAATTTCTTGGCGACAATTTTTCTAAATTCATCAGCTTCAGCATCTGTGTAACCAGCTAATTCTTGAACCATATTAGATATCTGTTCTTGATAAACTAAATATCCATATGAATTAGAAAGAAACGGTTTAAGCAATGGAAATCTTTCTGCATGTGGAATGACGTCTGGGTTACCAATGCCGTTTTTAATTCTAGCAATGCTTGGCATGAAATCAATCGGGCCAGGGCGATATCCAGCAGATATAAGAACTATGTCGTCGAATTTATCTGGCTTAAGCGTCTTGGTAAATTCAGATATGCCCTTACCTTCTAATTGAAATACACCAAGTAAATCTCCCGTATGTAATAATTTGTATATATTCTTATCTTCTAGATCTATATTGCTATAATCTATGGTTATATTATGTCTTTCTTTTACTAAACGTAATGTTTCCTTTATGACATCTAAGGTCTTAAGTGACAATAGATCTACTTTTACATATCCAAAATCTTCAACGGCTTTCATGTCGAATTCTAATATGGCCTGATCGCCATCTCTCCATGTTGCCATAGAAGTGTTAAGTGGTTCATCGGAAATAACTACGCCGGCGGCATGCTTACTTTTGCTAGAGATAATACCTTCTAGTTTTCTAGACCACTTAAATAATTCTTGAGCTTTTTCATCATTTTTTATAGCCTCGGCCAGTTCTGGATTCTCCTCTATGGCTTCATCTATACTCCAATTCCTACCTTGTATTGGATCTGGTATCATTTTAGCTAGTTCGTCTACATAAGCCAACTCATAACCTAAGGCTTTGCCCACCATTCTAACGGACGATTTTGCATACATGTAATTATATGTACCTATATTAGCTACATACTCAGAGCCATATTTGCTACGTAGATATTGCATAATATCTTCTCTTCTTCCACGCTCGGTGTCAATATCAACATCTGGCATGGAACCGCCCTTATATACCACCGCATCTTTTGGCAACTCATCTGTTATGCCTATTAAATAAGCTATGGTTGAGTTGGAGACGTTAGATACTTTAATATTTTTATCTAACATAGATAGAAAGTATTCTTCCATTTTATGTATTTCTACGGCACCTATCTCTTTTTTCCATGTAGCAAAATCTATTTCATTAATCCTTGGACTCTCCAGACACATTCGTCTGAGTGTTTTCTCCCTGGTCATTAACTATCCTGTCGTTTTTAATATATTCTATAAACTGTTTGCCAAGAGGCGATAATTCACCTTTATTAGCAGAACGTTTCTTGACTGCTCCGCTGATTTCTCGTGGATTTTTACCCTTCTTAACCTTATTATATACTTCATAATCATAAACACATCCAGTATTTTTATGAAGTCTTTCAAACATGATTTTATCTTTTTTGTCTTCAAAATACCAGATACCACCACAATGCTTACAGAAAAAATCATATTTACCAGATTTTCCAAAGCCATCGGTTTCCATCTTTTCAAAAAAGATCTTAAATTCTTCAAATGTGTAATCTTTATATAATTGTTGAATATTATTTGTCAAGATACTTTGAAGCAAAGCAGCATTAGAGTTATTCATATCTTTATAGTATCCATTATTTTTTTTTTAGTTGGTAGTAAATTTAAGAGTAGATCCAGATTCATCAGCTAATACTTGGAATAAATCTACCACGTTCTGTATATCTGAATTAATAACTTCTGATTCATATTCATGCGGTTTTTTATTTTCCATTAGCAATTTTACCTCCAATAACTCTTCCCATTTATCATAATTTAAAATTATATCAATATTTGTACTAGGCATTTTTTATTCTCCTATTTTATTATTCGTTTTCCATTCTTCAAATGGATATTCTTTAAAATCAATTTGTGGTACCGAACATCTTCCACGGTTTAAAAATCTAGCAAAACTCAATTTATATTTAAGAGGATCCACTTCTGTTATATTTAGAGCATAGGAAACTATACTCCCGGCGGCTGAACCTCTAGCTTCTCCTATCCTTATGTCATTATTCTTAGCCCAATTAACATAATCAGACACCATTAGAAAATAGTTAGGAAAAGTCATCTGTTGTATTACGGTCAACTCTTCTTCTGCCCTGTCTATTATATCTTTAGATAATTCGTTGCCATATTTATTGTGTAATCCTTTATATGTCAACTCTCTTAATATATCGTCGTCACTATGCACATCGGCTATCTTTGGTATGCGGAAATCTTTTATGTTGAATTCAACATTACATCTTTCTACAAGTTCCATGCTATTATAAATAGCTTCGCTGTGACCAGGGAAGCGAGATAGCATACTTGCTTCATCCATTAAATAATAACCATTGCCTGGATACTTGATCTTTTTCATTTTGTCGTCATGTATAGTGATATCATCTCTTATAGCAAGCATGATATCATGAGCTTTTTCATCTTCTTCATGGACAAAATGAGTATCACCAGTGGCTATAGTTTTTATACCTAATTTATTTGAAACGTCAAATATAACATCTGCCACACGGGCTTCGGCGGGCATACCGTGATTTTGCACCTCAAGATAAAACCTATCTCCAAATACAGAATGATGCCATTTTATTACATCAAGATAACTCTCATTAAACACATCTACGGCTGTGTGATCGTGTGTTGCACACTCTACCTTCTTAGAGGTGTTGCCTTCTTCGTCCTCGAAGTCTATGTCGAGATCTTTCATTATAGAATTCGATATATTTCCACCTACACACCCAGACAGACATATGACCCCTTCGCTATATTTACGCAGTAGTTCTCTGTCTATCCTTGGTTTATAGTAAAAGTTTTCACTTTTATATCCTTCACTAACTAGATGTACTATATTTTGCCAGCCTATATTATTCATTCCCAATAATGTAAGATGAAAATATTTATCTATTCCAGCCTCTTTTTGCGTGCGACTACGCGTCGCCATATATATTTCTACTCCAAAGATAGGCTTAATACTATGTTTCTTAGCTTCGCTAAACAATTTATAACTAGACGATATAGTTCCATGTTCTGTTAAACATACAGCCGGCCAGTCTAATTCTTTAGCTCTAACAACAAAGTCGCTTACTTTAGTTATACTATCTCTTATAGAAAAATTAGAATGATTATGTGCTGAAAAATAATTAGACATTATATTACCGTTTATTTTTTGTTATATACTCATCTTTTAATTGTTCGCCACCAATTGCTTTGGCGATTCCTTTATTTTGAAAAACGTCTGTCTTAGGAAGGATTTTTATTTTACATATAGAATGGCTTTGTAGATCAACCGAAGTAGAATCTATTAAATATATTTCTTTTGTAGCAACTATCGCATAGCCAGTTATTTTACTATCGTCACCTACTGTTACTTTATAGCTATTAGATGAAAAGATATGTTTAAATAAAAATATCTTAGATGGCTTAATCTCTGCAACTCCAATAAATATACGATCTAATACAAATTCGCCCACGCGCAATTCGTCAAGATCACTTTGATTTACTATATAAAATCCGATGTTGCCGCTATTCATTTCTATTTGCACCACTAATTGCTGTAAGATTTTCTCCTGTATTTCATTTTTTAATGGCTCAAGTCCTTCCATCTTTCTCCTTTGTATAGTAATTATATAATTTTCTCAATATGTTAGAATTATTTTTAGTAGAAAAGCATTTGTCTGGCAAACCAGCAAATACCATTTTGTCAACAAAGTAGAATGGTTCACCCATAGCTATATCTACTTCAAAGTCTTCTAGATTTACATCGTAGCCAAAATTAGCCATGGCACCACTGAAAGTTTTATAACCCAATGCCATTACTATATCTGGCTTTATTATATCCAACAAACCAGTGAATATCCATCCAAATTCTCTTAATATTTGAGGTGTGTATCCATTGACATTTTTATTATAAAACGGCATCAATGTAGTGAATAAGAAATCGTCATTTGGCTTAAAACCTATGGAAGAACAGCCATGCTTAAAAGCCTTGCCATCTTCATCGTTGAATAAATGATCGCCATGTGTATTATTGCGTTCTGCCCAAAATGTCTCAGTATTGTTAGGATGCATTTTTACGACTACTATCTTAGCATCTAAATTGCCAGTATATAAAATATGATGTTCGCTACCAATAGCTTTATCTTTTTTATATAAGAACTGATATATATCATACGCCGCGTCAGACAGAGCTAATAGTTGTTCCTCTTTATCAGTCATTTAGACGCTCCAATTATGAATTAGTTTCTTTTTTGACATATTGAGCGGCTATAACCTTGCGCATTTTCTCTACTATTTCACTAACTTTTTCACCTTCGTCCAATTCAATAGACAGCTCTAAATATTCGTTTTCATAATTGCCAAGGTTAGTAGTTTTACCTAATACAATTTTTTGAACTTTCATTTTGTATTATCCTTTTGTTAACAGTTTTATAAAATCATTATATGTATATGCCCGCTCACCAGCAAAGTTCTGATTCCATGGACGATCAAATATAACAGCTCTTTTACCAGCTTTATTATATGCATCTATATAATGTAGTCCATCGTCTATGTATATATCTGCGTCGACGATAGTTTTGTCTGCTGTGAACACAAGACTGTCATATGGAACGTTATATGCCGTCAACCAATCTTGAGTATATTTTTCTGTGCCTATTAATTGATGTGTGATTATAATTATATTATGTCCTAATTCTTTGATTTGTCTTAAAAAATCTGAACATCCTGGGTACATTCCAGCATTTGGGAATATTCTCGATGCATTATCTAAATAATACTGGCGCGCGTCTTCTGTTTCTGTAAAGAATTTATTAAGATTCCAATCATTTACGTCTTCTATTTTTGTTGTGTTAGATGGATAATCTTGTCTATAAATGGCTATAAATTTACCCATAAAGTCGCGCAACACCCCATCTACATCTACGCCTATTTTCATTGTTTAATTCCTTTTAAAATATGTGTTATTATATCTACCGTCCATCCATTGCCTAATGTTTTCCATCTTTGAGAATCGCTTATACCATCAGTATAATTATCTGGTAAAGTTTGTAATCTTTCACATTCTATTGGCGTAAGTTTTCTTATTCTATAGAATTTACCATCTAATTCTATGATTAAATAATTATCTTTGCTGACAGTTGTCAGACAATTAGTTTTCTCGTCGTCTCTGCTTTCTAGTTGTTGTTGTGTTGGAGCATGGAGTATATCTTTTCTTTTACCGTCAACTATATTCCTACCTCTAGATGCTACAAGATATAAACCAGTTCTAGCTCCCCATCCGCCACCCAGCGCAGATATAGATACGCTATTCCCCTCTATAGAATACACTCGTTGACCCTGTGCGCCATTGCCTAATTCTATAAGCTTCAATGGTCTCTTAATATAAGAGCCATTCCAATTCGCATATTGCCTAGCTCTCATAGCCATAGCTTTTTCACCATCTATAGAGGTGTAACCTTTCTTTATTTTTTCTGGATTAACAATCCACTTTATCTCTTTAATATTATTAATATAATATTTTTCTTCTATCTGATCTTCTTCCAATAATATATCTTTTAATTTAATGTTTTTATCAACTGGAAGTCCATTTATTTCTATATTTGTCCAATATAGACGTTTTCTATTTTGAGCAGATACCAAATTGCTATTTATTTCAATTGGTTCGACTTTCATATAAGAACTAATTGCATTTTTATTTGCAATAGTCATGCTAGCTACATTTTCTAATAGGAAATACTTAGGCTTAATTTTTTCTAAAGCCTCTATGAATTTAAAAAATAATCTACTTTGCTCACCGGCTAAGCCAGTTCTATCCCCAGCCGAACTTAAGTTAGTACATGGAGAACCGCCTATCAATAAATCTATTTTTCCAGCATAATTCTCGAATTCTATGTCGTTAATATTTCCTAACTGTATGGTATCTGGATAATTTTTACTTGCTATAGCTATAGCATGTTTGTCTATTTCTGATGAATAATATTTATCTATTTCTATACCAGCTCTTTCTAAAGCAACGCGCCCACAACTTATTCCATCAAAGCAAGATAATACATTTAATTTATTCTTCGTCATTTTGTTCTATTATCTCTCCAGTATTTTCATCAATTTGTTGATCTAATCTAGCGCTAGTCTTTTGCCAGATAGACTTGGTTAATTCAGCGTCGTCTTTAAGCATATGTCTTACCTTATCTACGCCTTGGGCGATTGGCGAACCATCTTCCCATTTGTACCAGGCTCCAGCTTTAATAATAACACCAGTTTTTACAGCTAATTCTAATATGTCACTTTCTATAGAGAATCCTTCTCCAGGGAATAAGACAAAGTTAGCCTTTAACTTTGGACGTGCTGTTTTATTTTTAGCAGCTGTTATATCGACTGTTTGACCAATAAATTCATCGCCTTTGTAGAGATCGCCACTCTTAGGTTTTTTAAATTCAAGACTTATATGAGGATAAAATCTCATTGCATTTCCGCCAGTTGGCTTGCTGCCAAATGCCATTCCCATAGATATATTAGCTCTTAATTGATTAATATAAATGATGGAGATGTTTGCCTTACCCATTTTACTTATAATTCTTGGAAAATGCTCAGATAGTTTACGTGCCGTTTCGGCCATAGACTTTTCTTCGGCTGTCTTTGCATTCTGATCTGCTGTACCAAGAGCAGCGATTGAATCTACAACGATTAAATGTACCGCTTCATTATCTACTAAACTTTGTATTGTATCGAATGCTTGTTCTGCATTATCTGGTTTAGATATTGTAACACGTTTACTTTTATTCCATGCGTCTAAACCAAAAGCATCTAGTGCGTATTCAGGATCAAAACTATGCTCCTTGTCTATCCAATGGACGGACAATCCTTTTTTATAAAACTCACCAGCTATATATAAAGCTAGTGCTGACTTGCCAATAGATTCTGGGCCATAGAAATTATATATCTTGCCAAGAGCAAAACCAGCGCGCTCGCCGGCATAATGGTTACTCAATATCTTATTCAAAGACGGCAGAGATAACTCTAGTCGTGGAACTTCTATGTGGTCCTCGTCTATATCCATGAATATATGTTGGCCTTTATGTATGGCCTCGAGTTGTTTCTGGGCCAGGGCCAATGATTTCTCATCGAACTCAAATACTTGCATGCATTTATTTCCTTTTATTTATGTATGACATATTTTATATATCTACGTCTCTCTTAAATTTTAAATATATACTTATGTCGCAATGTGTGTCTATTTGTAAGCCAAAAACACTTGGCATAATACTTGCTATATATGTATTAACGACACAATAAAGTGTCTATAATTATAACAAAATATTAGGAGTTTATATGTATTTTCCATTTATGTTTTCAAATCTATTAGACGAAGCACTCAATGTAAAGTTCCCTACAGATTTAAGAGGTATTCATTTCGACAGAAATGACGAACGACAAGTAGTCGAATATGAATTGCCTGGCTTCAAAAAATCCGATGTATCACTCAAGCTTGTAGGTAATGTACTAGACGTCGTAGCTAAGACTGAAAAGAAAGATAAGAGCCTACGCCTATATGTATCCCAACTAGTAGACAAAGAAGCCATATCGTCTACGCTTGAAGATGGATTATTAAAAATTGTTTTTCCTTTTAAGAAAGATAATAAAAGGGAAATAGTTATTACTTAAATCATTTAAGATTACCATGGACAATAAAATACATGGCTTAAGTGCTTATAATATAATGACTTAAAAAATAGTTTATGTGAAATTGAACTTTTTTCACAAAATATTTGTTATAGTATATATTATAAATAAGTTAGAAAGTAAAAATCTTATCTTAGCTTTGGCTTTTAAACTTCACTTAAGCCTGTAATTGTCTGGTTCGATTCATTCGACAAGAAAAAAGTCTAATGTCGAATCGTACTAATTGTCATATGATATATGTTCTGCGAACAATGACGATGTTTTTACAGTAAGATAGCAGTAAATAACTACTGTATGTATCTTATCAACTAATAAGGAGTACCATTAAAATGGCTTTATATGATTATCGTTGTAGTAAATGTAAAGATCAAATAGAAGTAAGACATCCAATAGATGAATTACATAAGAAAGAAGTATTGTGCAGTAAATGTGGGAGTAAAATGGAAGTCTTAATTTCTAATAAGAGTAAAGCAGTTTGGAAAACAGACACTGGTACTAGTTAATACCAGGAGGTGAAATATTTATTGGCTATTTCTTCCATGTCGTCTTTTACCCACGCCATTTCGTAATCCCAATAATCATTGCCGGTAGCATCTGTGTATACATAAGTTAAACCTAGTTCTTCGGCTTTATGAAAGTCTTCGTGCCACATTGGTACATTAAACCAATATATATCAAATGGTTTGCCTTCATACTCTGCTGTAACTGTTTTCATATGTTTGCCTCTTTTATATTATTGTTTTTCTTTCTAGAATAAATCTTATTAGATTTCTTTATTTTAGGACGCTGCTTTGGCAGAGGTATTCTTATTTTTATCTTACTCTTCTTCGTCGCCATAATCTTCAAATCCATTTTTATTATACATATATTCGCAACATGGCCATCTTCTATTCTGATCGTCTAATATCTCATGCCAATTATCTGCGTCTATGCTTTCCCAGTTGTCATCCTTAGGTTCTTCATTACATTGGCAACCGCGCGGGACATGATTGTCGCAAAAATAAGCACATGGAGATGGCATATAGCACCACACAGCAGGCAAATAACAATCGTCGTCCATACATTTAATTAATGTAGTATTCATAATTATTTTATATTATATTTTTGATTTATATACAATTATAGCAGATGGAAACGGAGCTGGATTTTTATTGTTGCCAAATTTCAATCTACCTTTCACAAATATGATATCATCAGCTTTATTATTCAATATATAATTATGCCAATATAAAGTATCTGTTCTGGCTGGTATTAAACAAACTACGGTGGCGCCCCTTAAGCTTTCTTCATATGCTTTTTTAATCCAAAATTTAATTTCTCTACCATATGGAGGATTCATAAAGACTATATCTTTGCTCCAATCTTTAATTAATCCATCATCTTCTTTAGTATAATATTTATCACATTTTGCATTTTCTTTTGTGGCACATGGATCTAATGTAAATCTATATGTCAAATTAAGAGAATCGTATAAATCTTGCGGCGTGCTCCACTCTATGTCTTTGCTAGAAAAATGTAATTCTGTATTCATAATTATTTTGTATTATCCATTATTATAAGCTAAAAATTTATTCGTATTTCCCGCCATATACTCTTCGGTATTGGCTATATTATTTATGTTTATCCATGTATAAAATTTATGTTCCTTAGATAGGATTACATTTGGTTTATCTTGTATTTTTACTTTAAATACACCCACTTTCCTATCGTTAAAACTCATAGCCATATCAACAAATATTATGTCTTCATTGGATATATCTATAGCGGTTTCTTCGTAGACTTCTCTAACAATAGTATTTAGAAGGTTCCCCTCATCTTGTTCGTCTACTTTGCCACCAGGCAACCCTAATCCTAAGGGCGATTTGCTTCTAGCTAAGAATAATATATCGCCATCTTTATCTTCTATTATACATACCGCGGCTATTGCAGATTCATTTTTCATACAGCTCCCTTTGCTATATCGTTTGCGTTTCTTAACTTGGATAAGAAAAATGTCTTATCTAAATCTAAAACATCTACTTCTTCTTGAAAATTTCCACTTTCGTCTTCTATCATATCTATATATGAATTGCACTCTTTTACAATAGCTCTATGTAATTCCGCTATAAGGAAATCTTGTGCATTTGATAAATTATCAAATTCTCTTTCGTAATGATGATATACATATCCAAAATGCTCAACTATATATACCGCTTGACCATCGTATTTATAGTGAGCATTCAAATAAAAATGGCAGTCCCTATCTTTGTGATGGTCTATCATGAGCGAATACCAGATAGCCACCAATTCTTTTATAACGTTTTCTTTATTCATTATGTTTCCAATATAAATGATTGATCTACTCTTTGCCCGCAGTCTGTAAAATAAAAAGATCCATTAGCGTGAGTATATGAACTAACCTTATCTAATTGTGTATGCCCTACTATCTGATGTAAGTGTAAGGGATTAATATCTCCTATTAGCTCGTCTTTATCCGTCCATAATGGAGAGCTAAACGCTTCGTTTCCACCTCTATATTGCGATACATACGAATAAGCAAATGGATTAGTTGAATATAGTAAATTAAGCCCATCGGCAATTGATAACTCTGGTTTATAATTTAATAATGGTTTAATAAATTTATTGTACCACTGACTAACTATTCCAGCATGTGTGAAAACATACTCTCCAGTCTGATATGCTACGTTAAATAAATTAGCATTGCTCTCGTATAACGTATATATTTTAAATTGTAAACTATTACTATAGCCAGAGCCACGCACCTCTTTCCAGCCAGGTCGTCCATACATAAAATAGTGAGCGTCATGGTTGCCAATAAGGAGCCTTACCTTATTCCTATTATTATTAGCAAAATATATTATATTGGATAAATTATCTATCTGTTCTTTATGACTATAAATAAAACTATCCATATAATCGCCAAGAAACACATATATATCGGCATCTATTTTTACTAGTTCCTTCCAATAGGAACTACCATGCACATCTGGTATGACTACTATTTTCATTTCGACTTCCTTCTTATTTAATCTGGAATTGGATCATCCAACTCTAAGTAAGTTACTTCTGGTAGTAAGCCTAAGTAATATTCAGCTCTAGAATCCACATGCTTTCTTATCCATTTCAGCCATACTATTTTCTTTTTGCTTTTTATATAGCGTGGAATTATGGCAAATATCAATCTTGCAGAGACATATTTATTAATATCTATGTCTTCTAGTAATAATAATTCTCTAAAATATTGTTTTAACATACGATCCTCAATCTTATTTTTTCTTTTTGCTATCTTCATTAATTTGTCTTATAAATTTAACTAATTGTTGCATTGTTACCTCTACTGCCATATCTGAATTCTTTTTTGTATGATCCCAATGATAAAGTTTAATTTTATTCCTATCATGATTTACCTCAAAAGCTATTTCGCTACCTTTATTTTGTACTATCAACATATTGTCTTTAGTGGTAACTGGAAGCGGTTTAAGAGCTTCTATGTCGTAAAAAAATGATTTTGTTATATCATCGCTCAATTCAATCGGAGGCTTAATACTTTTATTAGTTTTTGTTATTCTGCGTTTTGCCATAGCTATCCATAATTAGTATATATTGGCACATGCTGTAGGAATCGAACCCACCACAGATGGTTTTGGAGACCTTCTCGCCAGCCATTGGTACATGAGCATGCGTCGATTATTTATTGATTATTTGTTTTCTTGTTCCAATATCTTCCGTTCTGCGTCTAAATCCCTATTTATAGCGCTATCTTCTGTAAATTTATTCGGATATCTAGTTGCTAGTTTATCTATGTTAATCTGTAACATAGCGTTCATTTTGACATGTAATCTATCTAAGGCTATTGCAATATACCATTCTGAATCGCCGGCTTCTTCGACTAAATTTGTGGCATCTAGACTTTTACCATAGAAGACGTATTTCTTTAATCCATCGAGAAATTCGCCAGCTTCCGTCGCTAAACCTATACCAGCATGTAGTAAATCTATTAGTACTTCGTCATTTAATCTTTCTCTGATTTTGTCATAATCCATTGCTTTAGTTTTTAAAGCATACTCTATATAATTTTCACTAGTTATTTTTTCCATTTAATTCCTTATTTAATTGTCTTATATTAACTACATCCAGTTGTTAATCCACAGTCTGGGCATACATAACATGATCCAGCTTTTCTAGTCACAGCACTACAATCTGTGCAAAGCGGTCCCTCGTCGCCGATAGGTTTTATTTTGTTATCATTAGACGTATCAAATAGCGACAAAGTTTCTTCATCTTTATACTGATCGTCTTCCTCATTGTCTACAAATTCATTCTCTAACCATCTAGCCAAGTAATCGCCTGGGCTAGTGGTAAAGCGAATCATCTTATTTTTTGTTATACCAGATGGTTCAAATTTAGTATTCTTGAATTTGTTGATGAAGACATCTAATGGGACACCATATTGCAGGCCGACAGACATGGCTATACCAAGCAAATCCATAAGGCCAGACGTGCTGCTTCCCTGTTTGCTCATTGTTATAAATAACTCGCCTGGTTCACCATTATTAAATAAGCCTACATGTAAATAACCCTCGTGACCGGCAATATCAAACTTATGTCTTAGGGCTTGTGCGTCATCTGGGAGTTTATGTCGTCTACTTTTTTCGACAATTGTCTTATTTTGTATAGCAGATATATTACTATCACTATTAGTATTAACGTCATTTTTTTTATCTTCCTTTATATTTAATGGTTGACTAGATTTGCATCCATCTCTATAAATAGCTATCGCTTTAATTCCATTTTTCCAAGCATAAAAATAAGCTTCTTGTACGTCTGCTACAGTCGATGAATTTGGCATATTAACAGTTTTGCTTATGCCACCAGAAAGAAATTGCTGTGCGACCGCCATCATATCTATGTGTGCCTTCCAAGATATGGGATTCTTAGTAGACAAAGACGTCGCGAATACTGGATGCATTTCATCTACATTGGATAATCCCAGACGTTTTTTTGCTATCTCAGCACTCGGTGTAGTTAAAGTTATCCCACCGCCACCGACCAATTTCTTATATATCTCCAATCCTAAGACTGGTTCTATGCCACTAGTTTCACAATCGGTCATTAGAGAAATAGTGCCAGTCGGAGCTAACACCGTTACCTGTGCATTTCTAAAGCTTTCTCCCCATTTAAGATCTAGTAAATATTTACACGCAGGTATATTATTATTGGCAAGTTTATTTTGAGTTCCTACTATAGACCATATATTATTGTTGTTTGTCTCGTATGCCTCAAACGGCCCTAATTTCATAGCTATGATAGTAGACTGATGATTCGCGACAGTATGCATAAATGCGGTCAAAGCTTCTGTTAATGTACGCCCCTTTTTACTATCATATGGATAACCATTTCTCATTATTAAAGCACCGAGATCCATATACCCTAAGCCAAGCGTTCTATATTTCTTAGTTTCTATAGCTATTTTTTCAGTAGGATAATGTGCATAATCAATCCAAATATCCATAGATGTGATACCTATGCGAATTGCCTGTTCGTATTCTTTCCAATTGAAAACATTGTTGACATGATCGTAAAATGCAGTTAATTTGATAGACGCAAGATTACAACTCGTGTCATCTAAAAATAGATATTCATGGCAATTATGAATAACAATACCATTAGCTATAAAACTATGAGTAATTGGCTCTGTTAAATCATATACTTTTTCCATTCCGATCAATTCAAAAGATTGCATAGTATCATATTCGTTTTCTGAATATGTTTTAAATTTACTATTCATTTCTTTTAATTTGTCGTATTTATAAGACATCGGCATAAAATTAATATAATGCTCAAACAAAACTCTACTTTTTCGAGATATTCTTAAAGAATATGCTTGTTTTACA
>Ga0075012_10002192_pt1 | contig 19363 bp, 16 predicted proteins | sample All_14_2_FD_71474 | JGI IMG/M metagenome (GOLD analysis project Ga0075012, IMG submission 71474) | Freshwater microbial communities in response to fracking from Pennsylvania, USA - Allegheny Zone_MetaG_DW_15 | ecosystem: Environmental > Aquatic > Deep subsurface > Groundwater > Drilled... | reverse complement strand
CGCGACCTCCCCTCTGAAAATTCCGTCGTGACATTTTCTTAAAAAATGTCAAAATAAGCGCTCGTTTTTGTCCCCCATCAGGAGACAAAGGAGAAACAACCTCTTATGAAAAAAGCTGACACCAAAAAAACCGCCTCTGCCGTGGCTGCCGCGAAACCGCGTATCCGCATCACCGACACCACGCTCCGCGATGCGCATCAGTCGCTGTGGGCGACCCGCATGCGTACGGACGACATCCTCGCGATCGCCGAGGAGGTGGACAACGCGGGCTACTACTCGCTGGAGTGCTGGGGCGGCGCGACGTTCGACGTCTGCCTGCGCTTTCTGCGCGAGAATCCCTGGGAGCGCCTGCGCCAGCTGAAGTCGGTCTGCAAGAAGACCCCGCTGCAGATGCTGCTGCGCGGCCAGAACATTCTCGGCTACAAGAACTATCCGGACGACGTGCTGGAGCGGTTCATCGCGCTCGCGTGCGAGAACGGCATGGACATCTTCCGCATCTTCGACGCGCTGAACGACACCCGCAACCTCGAGAAGGCGATCAAGGCCGTCAAGAAGTACGGTGGACACGCGCAGGGCACGATCTGCTACACCTACAGCCCCGTGCACACGGTCGAGAACTTCGTCCAGATCGCCAAAGAGCAGGCGGCGATGGGCATCGACACGCTCTGCATCAAGGACATGGCCGGCATCCTGAGCCCGGCCGCCGCCACCGACCTGATCTCGGCGCTGGTCAAGGCCGTCAAGGTGCCGGTGCAGGTGCACTCGCACATGACGAGCGGCATGGCCGTCGCGATGTACCTCTCGGCGGTCAAGGCCGGCGCGGGCGCGATCGACACCGCGGTCTCGACGATGTCGGGCTTCTCCTCGCAGCCGCCCACCGAGACGCTGGTCGCGATCCTCGAGGCCGAAGGCTATGACACCAATCTCGACCACAAGCTCGTGGCCAAGGCCAACGCGCACTTCAAGTCGCTCAAGAAGACCCGCGAGCCCTCGACCGGCCTCGGCGAGTCTGTGGACGCGGACGTGCTGGAGCACCACATCCCCGGCGGCATGATCTCGAACCTGCGCTCGCAGCTGCAGCAGCAGGGCGCGCTGGACCGCCTGCCCGAGGTGCTGGAAGAGCTTCCGCGCACGCGCGCCGACATGGGTTTTCCGCCGCTCGTCACCCCGACGAGCCAGATCGTGGGCGTGCAGGCCGTGCTGAACGTGCTGGCCGGCAAGCGCTACGAGATGGTCACGCAGGAGACGCGCGACTACGTCAAGGGCCTGTACGGCCGCTCGCCCGCGGCGATCGACGCCAAGCTGGCCAAGAAGATCCTGAACGGCGAGAAGCCGGTGACCTGCCGTCCGGCCGACCTGCTCAAGCCGGGCCTGGCCGACGCGGCCGCGCAGATCGAGTCCAAGCTGATCGAGAAGGAGGAGGACATCCTCTCGTACTGCCTCTTCCCGGAAGTGGCGCTGGGCTACTTCAAGTGGCGCGCCAAGCCGGCGGATCAGCGCGATCCGATTCCCGCGGACCTCGAGGGCGCGGGCCAGAAGAAGGCCGAAGCCGCTCCGGCCGCTGCGGCCGCTCCGGCGCCGGCACCCACGGACGAGACGCTGAAGTTCGCCGAGATCGGCAAGCTGGTGGCGGGCCTCGCGAGCCGTCTGGGCTTCGCGGCCGGCACCGCGCCGCTCGCGCTGCCTGAACTTCCTGCGGCGGCTCCGGCTGCCGTTCCTGCTGCCGCTCCGGCGGCCGAGAAAAAGGCCGAGGTTGTGGCCGGCCCGACGATCAACGCGCCGCTCAACGGCACGTTCTACCGCTCGCCGGGACCGGGCAAGCCCGAGCTGGCCAAGGAAGGCGACAGCCTGAAGGCCGGCGATGCGCTCTGCATCGTCGAGGCGATGAAGCTCTTCAACCAGATCAAGGCCGACAAGCCCTTGAAGGTGGTGAAGTTCCTCGTCGAGCACGGCGCGGTCGTGGCCAAGGGCCAGCCGCTGGCCGTCGTGCAGTACTGAGCGCCTGTGCGCTGAAAGGGGCGGATCCGCCGACCGGCGGGTCCGCCCTTTTTTTCGGCCGTCGCGCGATCCGATTCTCCTTCAACCGGAGCCCGCTTCTCGGGTATCGTAGGGGAAATCTTGAATCCATGGAGGGACGGGCATGAGGAGCCTTTGCGCAGGGGTATTGGGGATGTGTGCGGCGCTGGTCGTCCGCGGTGCGGAGACGGTCGACGCGGTGAAAGCCGGTGCCGACCCGACGGGGCAGGCGCTCTGCACGGCAGCCCTTCAGAGGGCGATCGACGGGGTTTCGGCCGGCGGCGGCGGCGAGCTGGTGCTGCCTAAGGGAACGTACAAGGTCACCTCGCTGCGGCTGAAAAGCGGTGTGACGCTGCGGCTGGAGGAGGGCGCGCTGCTGTGGCCGAGCCGCGATTCTGCGGACTACGGCAAGGAGCGTCTGCCGACGGTCGGCGCGGACGGCGCGACCCACATCGCGGTCGTCGGGCGCGGCGTGATCGAGGGCGGCGGCGACTGCTTCTACGACGCGAAAGGCGAGGCGCTGAACGTGCCGCGTCCGCACTACGTGATCCATTTCAAGAACTGCCGGGGCGTGACGATCGAGGGCGTGACCCTGCGCTACAGCATGCATTGGACCTGCCGGCTGCAGTGCTGCGAGGACATCACGGTCCGCGGCGTGACCATCCGCAACGGCAGCTACGGCGCCCAGCACTGCACCGACGGCATCGACCTGGTCTGCTGCCGCCGCGCGCTGATCGAGAGGTGCGACATTGAGACCGGCGACGACGGCATCTGCCTGAAGAGCGAGCTCGACAAGAGCGTGCCTGCGGACCGTCATCCGGTGATGTCTGACATCGTGGTGCGCGACTGCGTGATCGCCTCGACCTGCAACGCCACCAAGATCGGCACGGAGACGGTCGGAGATATCGAGAACGTGCTGTTCGAGCGGATCACGGTCCGCAAACACAGCAAGGTGACGGGCAAAAACCCGATCCCCTCGGGCGTCTGCATCGCGGCGATCAGCCTCCTGTCCAACGACGGCGCCAAGGTCCGCAACGTCACCTGCCGCGACTACACGGTCGAGGCGTGCTACGCGCCGCTCTTCATCCAGTTGCAGGACCGCGACTCGCACCGCGAGTCCGACCTCGGGAGCCTGGGTCACATCACGGTCGAGCGCCTCACCTGCAGGAGCGCGCTCGCCGCGTCGCAGATCAATGTCAGCGAGGGCGGACGGCTTGGGCCGGTCACGCTGGCCGATTTCGAGGTGCGCACGCAGGAGCGGGTCGAGTCCAAGCCCGGGGCCCCGCGGCGTCCCACCGGAAAGTATCCGGAGGCCAAGTCCAACGGCGTGATGCCGGCCTACGGGCTGTTCGCGCGCGACGTGGACGGCCTGACGCTGCGCGGCAAGATGTCGTTCGTTGACGAAGGCGCGAGCGGCCGCGAAGCGGTCGTGCTGGAAGGCGTGAAGGAGTCTGTGAACACCCCCTGAGGATCGCCGCTTGATACGGCAAACAGGGCGGCGGTGACGCGTTTCGCGGTTCACCTTTTACGTCCCGTGGTTAAGCGAGCATGAAGTGGGGCTGGCCGTAAGGGCTTTGAATTGATAAATTGATTGCATTGAGGCGTCTGGTTTACGTCGAAAGGGGGAAGCTGATGAATCGTTTGGCATGTGCATTCGGTTGGCTTGTCGCGTGCGGATCGACCTTGCTGTATGCGGGGAGCGGCGCGTGGAATGTGGACGGCGACGGGCTGTGGACAAACGAGGCGAACTGGGCGGGGGCCGCGGTGGCAGGGGGCTTCGGCAGCACGGCATTCTTCACCAACAGCGTGACGTCGCGGCGGACGATCACCGTGGACCAGCCGGTCACGGTCGAAGTCCTGCGCTTCGGCTCGCCCACGAACAACAACTGGCGCCTGATCGGAGACGGGCCGATCACGCTGGACGGCGTGGCCAAGCCTCGTCTCGGCTCGTCGATGAACCAGCGGGTGGAGATTTTCACGCCGCTGGCGGGCACCAACGGCTTTGTTCAGGAGGCGCTGCCCGGCGACATCGAGCTGTCCGGCAACAACGCGGGGGTCGCCGGAATCGCGGAGGTGAAGGCCTACACGGTGGTTCAGACGATGTCCAAAAGCGCCGACTCGGCCGACGCGGAGGTCCGCAACTATTTCCCGACGGGCGGCGTCATCATGGGCGGCGCGCGCCTGGAGCTGCTGGGCCGCAAGAACGGCAGCGCCGTCACGTCCCCGTGGGTGCTGACGGCGGGCAACGCGGCCGTGCAGTCGACCAACGCAGCCGCCACGGCGAATCTGGCTCCGGGCCAGCCGGTCACGGGTGCGGGCGTTCCGGTCGGTGCCTTCGTCCGCCAGATCCTCGACGGCTCGAACCTCGTGCTCAGCGCGGCGGCGGATCAGTCGGCGACTTCGACGCTGACGTTTGCGGCGGCGGGCTTCCGCTCCGCGCAACAGCTGCAGCGCGTGCGGGTCGACGGCAACCAGACCTTCAAGGTCTACAAGAACGGCGGCACCTCCTTCACGGTGAGCGTCGACCGCGTCTACGGCACGGCGGCGTGGGCCGTTAAAGAGGGCGACGGCGTGGTGTCGATCCCCGGGCAGCGCGAACACCGCAACGCGATCCAGCTGCACGGCGGCGACCTGACGCTGGCGCCGCGGACGGTGTCGCGCCAGCCCGCGCCCGGCGCGGCTTTCCGCGTGGACGCGTCGCAGTCCGGCACCTTGAGCGTGGTGAGCGGCGGAAAGGTGGCCGAGTGGCGCGATGCGGACGGCAAGAGCCTCTGGGCCAAGATGCCGACGACGGTGACCAACAGCTGGCCCACGCTGCTCAGCAACGCGCTCAACGGAAAGCCGGTCGTTGATTTCGGCGCGTTCGGCACGAGCCCGTACATGCACTGGTTCACCTCCGAGGGGCAGGTGCAGCTGACGAATATTCGGGCGGTCTTTTGGGTGCTGGGCAGTCAGAACGGCGGCGGCTTCCTGCTGGGCGCCACCAACACCGCGCACTTCCACCGCGGCAACGCGCCGGACGGGGTCTTCTATCCGGTCAAAACCTCCTCCCGCATGTGGGACCACGACTGGAACACCTATCCCGGAGGCGGGCGCGTCGAGACGTACATCGACGGCATCCGCCGCGACAACACGGCGGCGCTGAACGGCGGCTATCAGTTGATCTCCTGCATGATCGCGACCAATGTGACCGGCGGCGGCTTCGCGACGGACCGCAACGGCTTCCCCGACCGCCGCGGCGGCCAGCGCCTGGCTGAGGTCATCGTCTACGAACGCCCTTTGACCGAGCAGGAGCGCATCGAGACCGAGGAGTATCTGACGGCCAAGTGGTTCGGCGATACGCGCTGGGATGCGGACGGCAAGGACCCCTCGGTCACGGAGCTGAATGCAGTCGGCACGCGGACGCTGAATACGCCGGACTCGGGCGTGACCGCGCTCGGACATCTGACGGGCTCCGGAAAACTGGTCAAGAACGGGGCGAGCACGCTCGCGGTGGCGGATGCGCAGGAGTACATGGGCACGCTGGCGCTGACGGGCGGGGGGCTGCGGCTGACGGCGGCTGCGGTTCCCGGCTCGCCGGCGACGAACGCCTATTTCCACGTGGACGCGAGCGTCACCAACGCGTTCGTTTTCGACGGGAACGGGCGCATCCTTTCCTGGCTGGACTGGCGCGGAAACGGGCGCGCGGCCAGCGTGCAGAGCGGCTTCGCCACGCCCGCGCTGGTGGCGGACGCGCAGAACGGTCGTCCTGTGGTCGACTTCGGTGCACCGGGGTCGCAGCAGGCGCTCAGCTGGAACCACACGAACAATGCGATCAAGGCCGTCTTTCTGGTGTTTCAGAGCCGGTCAATTTCCGCGCAGCTGCTGGGCGGCGTGACCAACCAGCCGCAGGACTTCTGCCGCGGTGCGAACGGCCAGCTCTACAACACCGACGCGACGGCCAGCCGCGCGGTCATGTACGGCGCCAACTATGTGAACGGCTGGCTCGTTGAACCGCTGGTCGCGACGCTGCCCTCGGGCTTCTGCGTGGTCAGCGTGGTCCCGACCACGGATGCGCGCGCCAGCGCGTTTGCGATGAACCGGTTGTCGATGGCGCAGAGCGGCGGCCAGCGCCTGGCCGAGGTGATCGTCTACAGCCGAGCCCTCACCGATCAGGAACGGCGCGACACGGAGGCTTATCTGATGCGCAAGTGGCTCGGCCGCGTGGCGCCGGGCTACGGCGCGGCGGACACCCCGCAGGTGCCGGCGGTGACATATGCCGGCTCCGCGCTGAACGTGCAGGTCGACGGCGACGGCGCGGCCGCGGTCGGACAGCTCTCGGGCGGCGGCACGGTGGTCAAGAGCGGCACCGGCACGCTGGCGCTGGGCGTTGGCACCGCAGGCTTCGCGGGCGCGGTCGAAGTCGCCGAGGGCGCGGTTTCCGCCACGGCGGCCGGCGGCACGTCGCCCGCCTCCTATCCGATCTTCCATGTGGACGCCTCGCAAACGAACACCATGACCTTCGTTGAAGAGAACGGCACCAACTTCATCACGCGCTGGGCCTCGCTGGCCGCGGTCTCGAATGCGGCGGTCGAGCGCGCCGGGTATGTGCGCCCGTTCCTGCTCACCAACGACCTCGCGGGGCTCCCCGCCGTGGGTTTCGGCCCGTTCGGGACGGGCGGTTCCTGCCTGAAGTGGGAGACCGGCGCCAGCACGGTCCGGTCTGTCTTCATGGTCTTGGGCAGCCAAGAGGGCGGCGGATTCATTCTGGGCAGTGTCACTGCGGCGCACTTCCATCGCGGCAACAACGGCGGCACCTTCATGCCGATCACCAAGGACAACGTGATGTTCGGCTGGGACGTCTCTCCCAACGTGTACAACGGCGCGGTGTTCCTGGACGGCGCGCGCGTCGCGTCGCCGCTGTCGCAGCCGCTCTCGGGCCGCTATCAGCTCATCGAGATGCTGACGACCGACGTGACGACCGTCGACGTGTTTGCCGGCGACCGCGACACAACCCCCGGGCGCGGCGGCGGACAACGGCTCGCGGAAGTGATCGTCTACGACCGCGTGTTGACCGAGCGCGAGCGCCTGCAGACCGAGAGCTATCTGCAGCGCAAGTGGTTCGGCGCGATGGCGGCGGGCGCGGGTCTGGGCACGGTAGGAGTTGCGGACGGCGTCGGGCTTTCGGCCGAGCTTGCGCCGATGGTCGTCAACCGGCTGGTCGGCGAGGGGACGGTGGTCAAGAGCGGTGCGGAGACGCTGACGCTGGTCGACACCACGGGCTTCACCGGCACGGTCGACGTGGCCGGCGGCACGCTGAACCTCGCGGTGCCGGCGGCGCCGCTGGCTCCGCCCACGAACGCCCTGTTCTGGGTGGACGCCTCCAAGGCCGGCACGATCGACACGGACGCGTCGGGCAATGTGCTCCAGTGGCGCGACGCTTCGGGCAACGGGCGCTACGCCACGCCGGTTCCCGGCCGCTATCCCACGCTGCGAGGCAGTGACTTCGCCGGACGTCCGGTGGTCGATATGGGGCCCTACGGCATAGCCGGCAGCTCCGGCATGTTTTGGAGTCAGCGCCTCTCCGGCCTGAAGAGCATCGCGTGGGTGCTGGGCAGCCAGCTGAGCGGCGGCTATCTGCTCGGCGCCACCAACAACGGGACCAGCTTCCACCGCGGCGCTCCGCCCGAAGGCGGCGAGATTGCGGTCTCGACCTTCAGCGCCCGCAACTACATGCTCCGCAGCGCTTGGGGCGCGATCATTCCCGCGGCCGCCTATACGAACGGCGTGCCGGTGAACACGGAGTCCACCGGGCTTTCCGGCGGGTATCAGCTGCTCTACATGGTCTGGAGCAACAACACGACCTACGCCGACGGCTTCGCCTTCGACCGCCTCATGGGCGACCGCTTCGGCGGCCAGCGCTTGGCCGAGTTCATCGCCTATGACCGCGTGTTGAACGAGGCGGACCAGCAGTCGCTGCACGCCTATTTGAACCAGAAGTGGTTCGGCGTGGGGACCGCCGGTTATGCCCGTCCGGAGACGCGCACCGGCGTGATCCTGCGCGACGGCACGGCGCTCACCCTGAACGGCTCCGAGCAGGCCGTGACCTCGCTGAGCGGCTCCGGCGCGGTCTCGAACGGCACGCTCGTCGTGACGGAGACGCTGAGCCCCGGATTCGGCGAGGGCGACGACGCCACGCTGCCGGTCGCGGGCGGGCTGACGCTGGCGGACGGCGTGACGCTCGAGTTCGACGTGCGGCGCCCAGGGCACGATGGGGTGACGGTGAGCGGCACGCTGACCGTCGCGGGCGGCGGCACGTTCGCGGCGCGCCTGCCCGAGCCTGCGGGGAGCGGCCTCGGCGGCCGCGTGGCGGTGATGACGTTCGGGACGCTCAGCGGCGCGGCACATCTGGAGACGTGGACGGTCACGGGCCTGCCCGCGGCCTACACCGGAGGGCTGGTGGCCGAGGGCCAGACGGTCTATCTCGAAATCCGCGCCAAGGGCACGATGATCATCGTCCGGTAGATGACGGACTCTCGTTGCCGGGCCGGGAGCGGACGCCGTCCGCCCCGGCCCTTTTTTTGTCTCGCATGTACGCCTTGCGCGTTGTTCCGTTGACAAAAGGCCCGGTCAACTTCTACACTATGCCACAGTAGTTGTCGGCCTAGTGATTTGCATTCAACACACAAGACGAGGGGAGGATTCGAGATGGACCGTTTTTCAGTTTCGCGCCGGACGTTTCTGGCGGGGGCAGGGGCGTTGGCGGCGGCGCCGTCGATCACGCTGGGGCAGACGCAGCGCGTGTTCAAGTTCGCGCTGGTCGGGTGCGGCGGGCGCGGCAGCGGCGCGGCGAAGGACATCGAGGCGGCGGCCGCGCGGCTCGGGCACAAAGCCGTGATGGTCGCGGCGGCCGACTATTTTCAGGAGAAGGCGGCGGCGGTCTGCAAGGCGCACGGCTGCGACGAGAAGTTCGCCTTCAGCGGGGCGCTCGGCTACAAGAAGGTGATGGAGACGGATGCCGAGATCGTGCTGCTGGCGGCGCCGCCGGTTTTCCGCGCGGCCCATGCCGAGGCGTGCGTCAAGGCGGGCAAGCATATCTTTGCCGAGAAGCCGATCGCGACGGACCCCGCGGGGCTGCGCCACTTCCTGCAGGTGGTCGAGGCCGCCAAAGCGGCGAAGCTCTCCATTCTCTCCGGCACCTGCCACCGTCACAACAGCCGCGCGCTGCGTCAGATCGGGCCTGTGCAGAAGGGCATCATCGGCGAGATCCGCGGCGGCGTGGTCTACCGCTGCCACGGCGCCATGAGCGCGGCCAACTATCTGCGCCGCCGCCGCCCGACAGACACCAACGCCTCCTACATGGCGAACAACTGGTACCACTTCCGCGAAATGTCGGCCGACCATCTGACGGAGCAGGCGGTGCACGAGATCGACCTGGCGAACTGGTTCATCGGCCGCCTGCCTGAAAAGGCGATGGGCATCGGCGCGCGCCACCAGCGCTCGACGGGCAACACCTACGACTGTTTCGGCATCGATTACGACTACGGCAACGGCCTGCACATCCACGCGGTGGCGCGCCAGATCAACGGCTGCTTCGACCGCTGTTGTACGCTGCTGAGCGGCACGGAGGGACAGATCGACGTGCTGGGCAGCAAGATTCTGCGGCCCAACGGCACCAGCGAGCCCTTCCCGTTCGACGAGAAGGCGGTCGAGGGCCGCGACGGCAACATGTACACCATGGAGCACGCCGATTTCCTCGCCGGCCTGATCAGCGGCAACGTCCTGCAGGAGGGCGAGCAGGTCGCCATGGCGACCGCCAGCGGCCTGCTGGGCACGCTCGCCGCGTATTCGGGCCAGATGGTGCGCATGTCGGATCTGTTGACGAACAAGGATTCGCCCTTCTACAACATGAACTACAAGATTCGCGCCGAGGATTTCGAAAAGGGCGAGGACCTTGCGGCGATCGAGGAGTTCAAAGGCGCCGTTCCCGGCCAGCCGGAGAAGTGAACGCTGAAAGGAGGGGCCTGATGCAGGTCAGCAGAAGAGATTTTCTGAAGGCCGCGGCTGCGGCCGGGGCCGTTGCGTCGCTGCCGCTGGCGGCGCGCGCGGCCGACGCCTCGGCGTTGCGCACCCAGCTCTACAAGGCGCTGATCGCGCCGGTGGCGGACGACGCGACATGCGAGCGGATCGCCAAGGCCGGCTTTCCCGGCGTGGAACTGAACAAGAAGGACGTGACGGTCGAGCAGGCGCGGCAGGGCCGGCTGACGGCCGAGAAACACGGCGTCAAGATCCACTCCTTCATGGGCGGGTGGGCTGATTTCAACCACGCCGATCCCGCGGCGCGCCGCGCGTCGATCGACGACGTGAAGCGCATGATCCAGGTGACCGCCGCATACGGCGCCACCACGATCCTGCTGGTGCCTTGCCGCGTGGGCGGAGGGGGCCTGGCGATCCCGAAGCCGTCGCAGTTCAAGATCGATTTCGATCCCGGAACGCTGCGGGCGAAAGCGGTGGTCGAGGGCGACAACGCGCCCTTCGCGGCCTACATCGAGGCGCAGAACCGCGCCACGGAGCTCTCGCGCCAGGCCGTGGAGGAGCTGATTCCGGTCGCGGCCCGCGAGGGCGTCGTCATCTGCCTGGAGAACGTCTGGAACAACCTGTGGGTGCAGCCCGATTTCGCGGCGGCCTTCGTGAGGTCGTTCGACGACGTGTGGGTCAAGGCCTACTACGACCTCGGCAACCACATCCGGTACGCGCCGACGGAGGCCTGGCTGCGGGCGCTCGGGCGCTCGATCGCCAAGCTGCACATCAAGGACTTTAAGATCGACCGCGCCGCCTCGAACGACGGCAAGTTCGTGAAGATCGGCGACGGCAGCATCGACTGGAAATCGGCGCGGCGGGCGATCGAGGAGATCGGCTACCACGGCTGGGTGACCATCGAGAGCGGCGAGTATACCGACGCCGAGCACAGCGCGCTGATGGACCGCTTCTTTGCGGGCCAAGGGGTGTGAGCGCGGGCTCCCGGACGGGTGCGGGATGCGACGGGCGTGGCGGGGGCCGCAAGGCGCGCCACGCCCGCCTTGTGCGGGATCAGCGTCCGGTGCGGGCGGGGCCGCGCGGCGCCTCGTCGGAGGAGCGCGGCGCGCGCTTCGGCGTCGGCGAGCGGTCGCCGTAGCGCGGCGGCCGCGGGCCGGCGCTTTTCGGCCGCGGGTCGGGGATGAAGGGCGCGCGGTCGAGCGAGGGCCGCTTCAGCGCGCGGATCTCGGACTCCGAGAGCTCGCGCCACTCGCCGGGCTGCATGTTGCAGATCTTGAGGGGGCCGATGCGGACGCGGGTCAGGCTCAGGACCGTGAACCCGGCCAGCGAGCACATCTTGCGGATCTGGCGGTTGCGCCCTTCAGAGAGCGTGAAGGCCAGCTTGTGGGTGTGGTCTTTGCCGACCTTGAGGATCTCCACCTCCACCGGCTGGATCAGGTAGCCGTCGATCTCCATGCGCGAGCGCAGCAGCTCGATCTTCTTCTCCTCCATGTGGCCGGCGACGCGGGCGATGTAGGTCTTGGTGTGGCCGTAGCGCGGGTGCGTCATGATCTGCGTCAGCTCGCCGTCGTTGGACATGAGCAGCAGGCCTTCGCTCTCCTTGTCGAGGCGGCCGACGGGAACGAGCCGCTCGGGGAGATGCTCGCGCATCAGGTCGCAGACCGTGTCGCCCTGCGAATTGTCCGCGCCCGAGATGATGCCGCGCGGCTTGTAAATCAGGATGGTGCGCTGGCGCTCGGTCTCTTTCGGAAGGAGCTCGCCGCGCACGCGGATCTCGTCGCGCCCGGGGTTCACGCGGAAGCCGGGCTCGGTGATCATCGTCCCGTTGACCGTGACCTCGCCCGCGGCGATCATGTCGGCGGCGTGGCGGCGCGAGGCGACGCCGCGGTGGGAGAGGACGTTCTGCAGGCGGTCGCCTTCGGCTGCTTTTTGCGGTGTCGGCTTCGGTGGGGGTGTGTTACGATACGTGTTCATTATGGCTCTTTCTGACAGGGACTACATGAAGCCGGGGTTCCGGGCTGGCTCGTCCGGCCCGGGGCTCTGGCAACGGTTGCTCTTCTGGTTCTGGCGGCTGGTCCGCCGGCGCTGAGGAAAGCGCCGTCTGGACGCGTGCGGCCGCTAGGCTTCAACGCCCGTGCGATAGGCTTCCAGCGCCTTCTTGAAGGCTTCGGTCTCCGCATAGCCGCAGCACTTGAACTCGGGGCAGAAGCCGCGGTACACGCACTCTGGCACACAGACGCTGAAGAGCTCGGGCTCGCACTTTTTGACTTCGTCGAGCACCAGCTTCCAGGCCGCCGTGGTCTCGGGGGAGGCCTGGCGGCAGAGCCGCTTGCGCGAGATGAAGATGAGGGCCTGGGCGTTCGCAAAACACTCGTGGTGGACGGGGGCCGACTGAGGCGTCTCGTCGCGGTTGACGCCGGTGCGGTCGGTGCGCTGCGTGCTCACGAAGTGCTCGATGCCGATCTTGTGGCGCACGAAGTGCACGCTGACCCAGTAGCGCAGGTCGACCCATTTCCACTTGAAGGTCATCTGGCGGATCGGCGAGTGCTCGGAGAGGAGGATGCGCCGCTTCCACGCGCTGCTGGGCTCTTTGTCGCCCTCTTCCATGCGGATGGTGGTGCGCGCCGCGTCGGCGACATCGCGCCATGAGAAACGGGATTTGAAATACTTGAGTGAGACGGGCTGATCCATAGCGCCCATAGTTTCACTTTTTCGGGCGGGGAAAGCAATCCGATTCATGGGCGAAAACGGATTTCCGTGACGGATGCTTTTCGTGTATCATCTTGCCTTAGTGTTGAGAAAGGGGGAAACGATGCGGACGAACAGATGGTGTGGGGCGGGTGTGCTTGCTCTCTGGGGGCTGTGTGCGGGAGCGGAAGAGAACCGGGTTCTGAACCCGGGGTTCGAGCAGGCCGAGGCGCCGGGCAAGATCATGGGCTGGAGCGAGCGCAAGCCGGTCTACACGTTTGTCGAGGGGGCCGGGAGGGACGGCTCGCGCGGGCTGGCTTTCGAGAACCTCGATCCGAAGTTCTATTCGTTTCCCACGCAGAAGCTCGAGCTCGAACCCGGGTGCTGCTATGCGTTTGAGGTTTGGGTCAAGGCCGAGGGGCTGAAGGGCGAGGAGTCGGGGGCGACGGTCTGCATGGAGTGGTCGGGCCCGGACGGCAAGTGGCTGGGCGGAGCCTATGCCGAGGGCGTGCGGAATACGGCCGGAGGCTGGCAGAAAGTGCGCGGCGTGACGCGCGCGCTGCCGACCAACGCCGTGCGCGTGACGGTGGCGCCCTATGTGCGCCGCGGCATGACCGGCAAGGCGTGGTTCGACGACCTGAGCGTCACGCGCACCTATCCGCCCCTCGTGAGCGCGGTCAGCGCCTCGTGCTACCGTCACACGGCGGCCGAAGGCCCTGTGACCTTCTCGGCGGGGCTGATGCTGACGGAGGGCGGGGTGAAGGCGGCCGAGGTCACCGGCCTGTTCACCTTCGAGGACGCGGCCGGCAAGACTGTGCGCACGGCCCCGCCGGAGAGGCTCACGGCGGAGTGCGCCACACTGCGCGCGGAGGCCTCCGGCTTTCCCGTCGGCGAGTACACCGTGCGCTTCACGCTCGCGGCCCGCGACGGCGTCACCAAGGGAGCCGCGGAAACGCGCTTCCGCCGCGTGGAGCGGCTTCCGTCCCGCAGGGCTCTGATCGACGAGCACCGGCGGCTGATCGTGGACGGCCAGCCGTTTTTCCCGCTGGGCATGTACTGGAGCGGGATCAAGGATCCGGAGCTGGAGACCTATGCCCAAGGGCCGTTCAACTGCCTGATGCCGTACGGGAGTCCGACCACGAACCAGATGGACGCCTGCCACGCGCGCGGGCTCAAGGTGATCTATTCGATCAAAGACTTCTATTCCGGCACGCGCTGGGCGCCGGCGCACATGAAGACCGAGGCCGACGAGGTGGCCGAGATCCGGCGGCGCGTGGCGCTGCACGGCCGGCATCCCGCGCTCATCGCGTGGTATATCAACGACTTGATATGATAAAAAAGAAAGTGGTATAATACGCGCCATAGAAAGGGATATGGTGCAATATGAGTAAAATCAAAGCAGTCGGGATAGGTAGAACATCCTCTGAGGACAATAGCGGTTTTAAGGTCTCTGTAGATGTTCAAAAACAGGACTTCGAAGAGGCTTGTAAAACTCATGGATGGGAAAATCTAGGGTTCTACGAGGACAGGGATTTTAGCGGTCGCACGTATCCTATCTGTGGTAAAACAGTCTATGAGCTAGATACAGTTACACAAGATTACCTCAAAAACAAGAACACCACCAAACTCTTCAGGAAAGGCCTTTCCTGTGCCATCGAAAGTGGGGCCTCTATCTTATGGTGTCGTGACATCACGCGCTTTGCTAGACCACTTCCCGCCTCATTCCTAAAGGCATATCTAATCGGAGAGCTGAAGAAGCGCAACCTAACCCTGTGGTGTGCCGATACAGGTAAAGTCGATTTTAGTAAACTCGAAACTCGAATCGTCCAAAGCCTAAACGATGAAATCAAGAACGATGCCCTTCAACAACAGCTTGCACAGTCAGTCCAAAGCAGGAACAACAAGCGGGATAAAGGTGAGGTCTATGTCAAAGCCGATTGCCTTGGTTTCCGTAGCATTGGCATGGGCCAGATCAAAGTCGTTGAATCTGAGCTTGAAACAGTAAGGACTATTTTCAGCCTCTACAACTCTGGTAAAACTATCCGGCAAATCTGTATAGCCCTGACAGATACAGGACATCAGCCCTACAAAGGTGGGAGTATCTGGAATCGTAGAAGCATCTGTATGATAATCAAGAGGCCTTGGTACTGTGGGCATCAATACGCTTCTGATTTGACTACTCTAATCAAGTCCTCTGTCTTCCCTGAAATCATCCCGCTACAGGCCTGGCAACAGGCCAACAATCGCTTGAATGGGAATGGTGGAACAGATAATGGTAAAAAAGAGTCCAAGTATGCCCATCCCTTGCAGGGTCTTATCCGGTGTGGGTACTGTGGTAGACTAATGTCCACTTTCAGGACTCGTTTGGAAGGGCAGCAGATCCTACGCTATTACAGGTGTGGTAACACTGACACACAAAGGGCAGCTATCAACGCTGATTGTAGGACCTCCGCTATCAGGGAATCTATGTCTGAGCCTGCACTTATCGACCAAGGGAAGGGCTATCTACAGGACGTAAACAAAGTCTCTGACATAGCGGGTCTGATCGAGTGCCTGTATCCTCTGACTATCAGCGGCTATATCCGTAGACTCGGCCAAAAAGACCTTACTCCGGAACTAAGCCAAAAACAGTCCGAAATCAAATCCTCGTTGCAAGACCTGACAAACAAACTAACAACTCGGTATCAGGACTACGAGCAGGGCCTAATCCCTAGGGATGTGTACGCTAGTCTGTCCAAGCAAGCCCAACAACAACAGGATGAACTACAACGGGAACTAGAGGACGTAAACAAGGCTATCTCGGCACAGGCCTCTAAATCTACCCTGACAGTTAACGACATCGACAGGCTACAGGATATGAGTCACAGGGACTACACTAGCCTAATCCGCGAAGTCGTGGAAAAAGTCTTGGTCTACTCTGACAAGATAGTAATCATCCTTCATCCGACAGAAAATGGCGATCCTAGAGGCTATAAACTAACCATCCCTAGAATCATCACACCTAGGACTAAACAACTGCCAAGGCCTGAAATCACATTCTTAAAAGATGGTGGGACTTATAAGTATGACAAGACAACCAAAACCACGAAGGCCCTAAAACCCGCATCTGACAAGTTGACATCAGATATCACAGTCCTATACAGAGTACCTAATCTCAATATCCCTGATAATGTGGCCTGTCATGGTGTGGACATTAGGGTTATACAGGCATAGAAATTAATGGGAGGGTTTGTCCTCCCATTAATTTTATCCCCTGTCTTTAAACAAGACGTTTGACTCAATCCTGAGTATCGGTGTTTCTTTTTTAGGAAGTGTTACTTCGCTACCCAATACAGCAGCAGTGTATTTAACCTGCCAATTATCGAAACTTGTTTCTGAACCAACATGTAGCAACCTGTATCCGTGCTTTTCGATGTAATGATTAACCATGTCTTCAAAATCCATCACCTCAGAGTTACAACAACGGCAATGTTGTCCACCACTAAATGAAGACACGCTAATAACGCTTTTAATACCCTCATAGATGCTCTTCTCTGTTTCCATACCATTCAGCCTTTCTTGCTTTGTTTTCGGATGTGTGACCTTTTGATAGTTGATTTTTACATGCTAGGGACAGAGTATGCCCCTGCCGACAAACTCATACTTACAATTCGCCATGTGGAAGTCAACAGTGAATGAACCACTCGTTTAGCCGTCCTGTAAGCCCCGAAAATCAGCCCGGATATATAAGAGGCACTCTGCCCAATTCCCGAGCCTTTTGGGTTGAGGAAGGATCGAGTAGGGGGAGGGTATGCCCGACACCTGCTGTATAGTCTGCTGCTTCTGTTGGCTATCGGCTTCCCAGGCCTGTTCCCAGGGTAGTTCCCTCTGGGTTTGCTAGACCTATGGGTGTAAAGTGTTGTTAAACAAGTAGTTGTGATTAAACAAAGGGTTGATTAAATGCTGTTGTAAATCAGAGGATCGGACACGATTTAACTACTTTTCTTGTCTATTTGTTGTAAGTGCTATTTTATAAACAACTTATGACATTCTATTACTTGTCGGAATACTTATTATGCGTCGTTTGCCTAGGCTAACACTGTGTTAACATCTACAGTCGTACCTTAATATCTACCAATACAGTAGACATCTGTTGGGATTGACTTCGACAAAAACTCTAAAAGTGTCGTTCTCAGAGTTAAGAGGGTAGGCATTAAGTAGTTATTACTACTGTTCAGTAGGTTTGTTATCCCTGTCCTGTAGTTCTGCCTGTTTAGCCAATCGTATAATACTTTGCTTCTCTTCCTCCGAAAGAGACTGAAACCACCCAGATAGACTCTGTATGTTATGGTCTTTTGGGTCCACCATACGACTTACCTTGTTAGTCCTGATATTCGACACTTTCCCCATACAGGTCTGCTATAACCCTTCTAACCTTGTATTCGTTAGCTACATGCTTTGCCTTAGCTTGTGCTTCATTCAGAGGGTATTTAGTATTTGCTATACGTTTCTTGAAGACCTTGTAGATACACTTAATCCCGGTTTCCGTGTACATCGCGTTATCCAGTTCTTCCCATACCAATCCTTTAAACCACTCGTAAGTCATATCCTTCTTAGTGATTTGTGTTTGGCTAGGTGTACAACCTTTAAGCGGAGTCCCTGCGATAATAAAGTCGTGGTTTCCTAATTCCAGGTCTTCGAGTACATGTCGGGTACGCTCAGAGATGTTCAAGGTGCAAATCCTTTCTGTTGTTATAGGGGAGTATATTTCCTGATACCGGTAGAGATAAAGACAAAAAAGAAGGACCGGCTTTTATACCGATCCCCTTGCTTGATTTGTGGTGTGTGTGTTTCTAAGTGATTATACGAGTTGCTGTATTTCCCCCCAGATAGTAGCAAGATAGGCTAGATCCTCTCTTGTCCAACCCGCTAGTTTCGATGTCCTGATAGTGCCGTCTTTGCGTATATAGATACGCCTTTTTTCTAGCACGACAGGAGAAGGGATTGCCGTACCTCCTTGACTTTGGTTGCTGCTCCACTGTACTAGCCAATAAGCGTAGTAATTACCATTCCCCATAGACTGTACAGGTACACGCTTAAACTCCTTTATCAGTCTGTATGTAACCTCGTTGCGCTTGTCCTTGTGGATCTTGTCGGGTTGATTGGGATGCTGTGTTTTACCCCGCTTGATTTTAGACATAATTTATACCTCCACTTTGATCGTGAACTTGTTTTCTTTCGAGAATAAAATCGGCCTGGTCTTGTAGTTCAGGGAGTCTAGCATCTCCTGAGCTATTTGACGGTCTGATGTCGTTAGGCTCCACCTGTGGCCTGTCTTGGTATTTCGGACCTCAATAACATATTTCTCTTTTACTTCCCCTACTTTATTTGGTCTCATTTCTTTAGTTTGGTAGTGCATGTTATTTGACCTCCCCGTTGATTTGATAACCCTCTGCTGCTGCCCAAACGTGTAGGCTGATTACCTCCTCTAGGGAGAGTAATTCCCCGTCTTTCCTGCTGATACAGACCGACCTAACCGGCTTCTTGGTTTTGGTTGATGTTGTTCCTTTCTTTGTTTTTGCTGTTGTTGTTTTCTTCATTCTGTTACCTCCTTTTAAACCAGTTTATCGATGAGGTATTGACTCTTACATTTGCCTCTAGCATATCTGAAAGACGCTGGATATCCGTATCGACCGAAAAAGCGCAAAGTCCGTATTTGGCTATAATCTCCTCGATTTTCGCGGTTAACTCCCTAATGTCCTGTGCGTAATTTGTGGTTGTGTCCATTATTTTGTTTCCTCCTTTTGGTTGTTGATGTACTTCACTACGCTTGCAATATCTCCTTCCTTCTTCTCTGCCGTGTCGGTGTGGGACATCCATCCCGCTAGCCAAGCCAGAGTTGCTGCCCTCCTCAAATCGTATAGTGTATAGGTCATGATTACCCCTCCTTCGATTTTTGTATTTCTAGCGTCCAGGTCGTGCCTCGTGCGTTGTCATAACTCCTAGTAGCTGTGATGTTGTATCCTCGTGCTGAGTACCATCTGAGCATATAGGCCATTAATTTTTCTCCCCAACCTGCCCCGTGAATTTTGATTGTCTGCATCGTTTAGTCCTCCTTTTTGTTGTTTTGTTTATGCTGCCTTGTCTGATTTATTGATTTCTGCGATTCTTTTTTCAAGCCTCTTCTTTGCTGCTGCACTCCTGATTTTCTTGGTTACTTGTGCACGATATTCAGGATCTGCCCATCTCTGTAGAGCGTGTAACCTGCTGTGCTCTGCCCGACTCATACAGACTAGGTTAGTAGGGTCGTTGTTACAACCATCCCCATCGATATGGTGTACGATACATCCCTCAAACCATTTCCCGAGGGCCTTACAGATAAGGACGTGCTCATACTCCCAACGGCCTGGCTCGATTTGACACACGACATAGGTACGACTCCCTTTTACAGCCAAGAAACTGCCTTCTGTAGCACGTTTGCTATAGCCCTTGTTTTTTGAGGCTAGGCCTTGCTTTTTAAGCCAGTTGCATACTGCACCTGCACTATAGACTCGGCAACTAAATATTGACATTTTTTCGGTTTCTTTCTGCGAGCTGTTTTGTTATCATCCGGACATGGAAAGCATTGATGCGAGGAAGGCGCCTGAAGGGCTCTACGAAAGAA